>Ga0123352_10018526_pt1 | contig 11098 bp, 8 predicted proteins | sample TergutLab28metaG_FD_89700 | JGI IMG/M metagenome (GOLD analysis project Ga0123352, IMG submission 89700) | Labiotermes labralis P1 segment gut microbial communities from Petit-Saut dam, French Guiana - Lab288 P1 | ecosystem: Host-associated > Arthropoda: Insects > Digestive system > Gut ... | reverse complement strand
TACTGCGAAACTTATACATGTTAAAGTAGGTTTTATTTTTGCCTATCCGCTTTTGGCAAAAAAACACAGGCCCTTTAGAATCTATTTTTATAAGGAGTGCAAGCACCGGCAGTAAAGGAGAAAAAACTGCCATGCAGCCCAAAGCCGCAAGTATATCGCATAAGCGTTTAATAGTCAGATATTTTTTATTCATGAGATAATTATACGAAAATAGCTGTAATTTGCAAGTATTTTTTTAAGATATACACTGCCGCTTTCGATACATTGCCGAAATATAATCTCTAAGGTATTGACTTTACCATTGCCCCATAGTATATAATAATACTTGAGGGATTATTTTAGTGAAGGGGAAGCGTGAGGTGCGGGAGATGTTTATGAAAAAAAGAAACGGATTTATCGGGTATTTGGTTGCGGGGGTTGCATCGGGTCTTATAATACTGATTATAGTAACGGGTGTAATGTCGTATGTCTCAATTTACGATGAACACATAAGAACTATGCATCAGCAAAATCGTGCCATGATAAACAGGCTGGACGGTTGGCTGACAGTAAAGGCCGAGCTTGTGGAAAACAGCGCGATGATAATGCGGTCACTAGACCTAAACCTTGACCAAACCCGACAATATTTACATGCCCTGGAAGAAGCCAGGGGCGAAATAACCATTGCTCTGCTTAGTTTCCAAGACGGCCGGATATATTCCGGCGGGGATTGGGCTTTGTCGGAAGGGATTCATGTTGCCGAACGCGAATGGTTTGAGGCGGCAGCAGAAACCCCGGGTGAAGTAGCTGTTTCCCGTCCTTTTTCGTGCTCTGTTACCAACCAATTATCGTTTGCTGTTTCTCGTACTGTCAGTAACCACGATGAAAGCATGGGCGTGATAGCTCTGACTTTGCCTTTTGACTCTGTAATTAACTACATAAGAGAAGGTAACGCACAGGAAGTCAACACATATGACCACTTCTACCTTGTTGTGGACAGCATGGGGTATATCATATTTTATGATCATACCTCTCATTTATCATACGACGAGGCCGCGGGTTACTATCAAAATATTCTGGAGGTTTATGAAGGTCGTTATGCCCCAATGTTTTATGCTGTAAGAGCATATGGCCGCTATTCTTTTGGCGGCACAGAATATCTGGCTATACCGCTTGTGATGTCACAGTGGTATGTGATAATAGGCGCACCTGTGTGGCATGTGGCGGCAAGCACCTTACCCACAATCATCAGCCTTGTGACTACGGCTCTTTTTGTACTGGCTACTTGTGTCGGTTTTATGTCGATGTTTAACAAATTAAAGCGTTCGGCGGAAGCGGAGCAAAAATCACATGAAATTACAAGGACATTCCTAAACTCCTCACCCTTTTTGATAGAGGTATGGAACAGCGAGCATAAACTAATAGAATGTAACGATTCAGTTATATCGCTTTTTGGACTTAAACGCCCGGAGGACTTTCTTGAAGACTTTTTTAAGCTGTCACAGGATATCCAGCCCTGCGGAACTCCTGCAATAACCAAACTTAACGGCCTTTTGGAAGAGTGCTTCAGAGACGGGAAATCCCATGCAGAGTGGGTACATCTTACAACCGACGGCGAGGTTGTGCCCGTAGATGTTACATATGTACGATTAAAGTTAGGGAACGAAGATGTTGCGGTGGGGTACAGCCATGACTTGCGCCAAATCAAGCTCGCAAATGAAAAAATGATGGAAGCTGAAAAAGAAAATATTTCAAAATCACGCTTCCTGGCCCAAATGAGTCATGAAATTAGGACACCTATGAATGCTGTTTTAGGTATCACCGAAATAGAGCTTCATAAAGACATTCACCCGCCGGAAACAGAAGAAGCTTTTCATCGGATTTATAACTCGTCAAGATTATTAGTTTCAATAATCAATGATATCCTCGACTTGTCCCAAATAGATGCCGGAAAAATGAAGATTCTTCCCATCGTATACGAGATGGCAAGTTTAGTTGCCGATACTGTGCAGCTTAATCTGTTGTACCTGGGAAGCAAGCCTGTTAACTTTAACCTTGCTTTGGACGAGAATCTGCCGGAAACCCTTTTCGGCGACGAGCTTCGCATAAAGCAAATTTTAAATAACATTTTGTCAAATGCCTTTAAGTACACATCAGAAGGTGTAGTAACCATGGACATCGGAATGGAAAAAACTGATAGTGACTGCGATATAATCCTCGTTATAAAAATATCCGATTCCGGACAAGGTCTCAGTAAAGAACAAATAAGCAGTTTGTTCAGCACCGACTATACAAGGTTTAATCAAGAACAAAACCGCAGCATTCAGGGTAGTGGTCTGGGGCTTAATATAGTACATTCCCTCGTACGTATGATGGACGGAGACATAAGCGTTAAAAGTGAGTTAAACAAGGGCAGTGAGTTTACTGTGCGCTTGCCTCAAAAAGCAGAAGGAAGCGCTATCTTAGGAAAAGAAACGGCGCAAAGACTGCAAAATTTGGAAATAACTAAGGCGTACTTACAAAAAATGTCCCTGCACAGCCATGAACTTATGCCCTACGGACGAGTTTTGGTAGTGGATGACGTAGAGACTAACCTATATGTAATGCGCGGCTTCCTTCAGCATTACAAGATGAAAGTAGAGACCGCAGACGGAGCAGCAGCTGCCATTTCCCTTATTACGGACGGCCACGTGTACGATATAATTTTTATGGATCACATGATGCCTGAAATGAACGGCATTGAGGCAACCAAAATTATCAGAGAAATGGGCTATGTACAGCCTATTGTCGCACTTACGGCAAACGCCGTACAGGGGGCGTCAGCAATGTTTATGAGCAACGGTTTTTCAGATTTTGTATCCAAACCAATCGACCCAACCAAGCTTGATGACTGCCTTATGAAATTTGTGTATTCCAAACAGCCGCCTGAGGTGATTGCCGCCGTAAGGGAGAAGTTCAAAAATCAGAGCGCAAATGACGCGAATGAAAGAGAGGGGCTTTCCCCTGACCTTATTAAGTCATTTTTAATGGACGCAAACAGTTCTATCGCTGCAATTTCCAATATTATCAGAAAGGAAGCCATAGATGATGACGCGTTAAGACTGTATACGACGTATGTTCACGGCATTAAAACTGCACTGGCGAATATCAATCAACCTGAAGCGTCCGAGTTTGCAGCGTCTTTGGAAGGCGCAGGACTAAATGCGGACATAGCGTTTATAGAAAATAAAACTGCTGAATTTTTGGAGAAGCTTAGCGGCATTGCCGTTGAGCTCTCAAATAATGTGCCGGACTCCATACCCGATAATATGATAACCATCCCGGAATCTCCTGCTGATAACGCCCGGGCAGCTGAAAAATTTAAAGCACTTGCAGCAGCTTGCGAAGCCTATGAAACACAGACTGCTCAAGACTTAACGGAAGAATTGAAAGCCTTGTCGCTTTCTTCTCATGTGCAGACAATAATCAGCGAAATTGAAACACATATTCTGCTTAGCAATGACGAGGACGCAGCAGCACTCGCTAAAGATATCTCCGAGCGGCTCACCGAAAGGATAGGTTAACGGCAATGAAAAAGACCGTCTTTGTTGTGGACGACAATGTAACAAATCTTACAATGGCAGCAAATGCCCTAAAATCTCACTATACTGTTCGGACTATCCCTTCCGGGGAAAAAACTATCGAGCTTCTGGAAAAAATCAGACCTGATATTTTTCTCCTGGATATCGAAATGCCGGGTATGGATGGTTTTGACGTGCTTAGATACTTGAAGAGTGATGAGCGGTTTAGTTACCTGCCTGTTATTTTCCTTACTGCCAAGGTGGACTTTGGTACAGAGATAGAAGCCCTTGAAATGGGGGTTGCAGACTTTATCGGAAAGCCGTTTAACCCGGCGGTACTGCTTAATCGTATAAGGCACCACATAGACATAAACGAATTGGTTCGCGAACGTACCTTCCAACTATACAAGGCGCGCCAGGATATTTTTTTCGTGCTTGCGGACATGGTAGAAACGCGGGATAACTTCACAGGCGAACATCTGGCGCGTACAAGCTCTTTAGTAAAGTCACTGCTTGAGCATATGCAGAAGAAAAAAGTGTATTACGATCAGATTTCCGGTTGGGACTTTGACCTTATGGCAGAGTGTTCTCTCATGCACGATGTGGGAAAAATAAGCACTCCTGACTCTATTTTAAAAAAACCCGGCAAATTAACTCCGGAAGAATGGGCGATAATGAAACAACACACTATTGGAGGGGAAAAAATTATCGATAAAATAGCCGCCCGAAGCGGGGAGAATGTTTTCCTCAGAAATGCGAAAATATTTGCAATATCCCACCATGAGCGTTGGGACGGGGACGGCTACCCCTACGGGCTGCGGGGAAATGATATCCCGCTGCAGGGGAGGTTAATGGCCATTGCCGATGTGTATGATGCCCTTATATCCAAGCGGGTTTACAAGGATGCCTTTAGCCGGGATAAAGCCCTGGAAATTATGTTGAGCGGAAAAGGCACGCATTTTGATCCGTTAATCACAGATGTATTTTATGAAATCTTTGAAAATTAAAATGGATATATTCAAAACTAAGCAGCTAAAAATCGGCAGTGTAGTAATAAAGAACAATGTCTTGATGGCGCCTATGGCGGGTATTTCAGATAACTCTTTCCGTAAACTGTGCAGAGAGATGGGTTGCGGCCTGGCTTATTCTGAAATGGTAAGTGCAAAAAGCATTAACTACAACAATTTTAAAGATTTGCTTGATGTAAGCGACGAGGGGCGGCCCTTTGCCGTGCAGTTGTTCGGCAGGGAGCCCGATACAATAGCCGAAGCCGCTCTGCGCCTTGATGATATATGCGGCGGTGCAGTAGATATAGTGGACATAAACATGGGTTGCCCTGCGCCAAAAATAGTCAATAACGGGGAAGGCAGCGCCTTAATGAAGGAGCCCCTGTTGGCAGGGGAGATAGTAAGCACATTGGTAAGGGCAATAAATAAGCCTGTTACGGTAAAAATCCGCAAGGGCTTTACAAATAGCCGGGCAAATGCTTGCGAGATTGCTAAAATAGCCCAAGAATCAGGGGCTTCTGCTGTTACGGTGCATGGCCGGACAAGAGACCAATTTTACAGCGGAGAAGCTGATTGGGATGCTATAGCAGAGGTAAAATCTAAGCTGAATATTCCTGTGATAGCAAACGGAGACGTGTTTTCCGCCGAAGCGGCGGTAAAGATACTGGAGCATACAGGCTGTGACGGCTTAATGGTGGCCAGAGGAGCGCTCGGCAATCCGTGGATATTTTCCCAAATATTATTTAACGCAAGCCCTCCCGATTTAGAAGAAAAAATGGCCTTGGCTCTGCGTCATACCCGTATGCTTACAGCCCATAAGGGTGAATATTCCGCCATACTCGAAATGCGCAAACACCTGTCTTGGTACATTAAGGGCTTGCCAAAGGCTACAGAGCTTAGGGTCAAGATTAACAAGGCAAGTTCTTATAATGAGGTTGAGGCGCTGTTGACGCTGTAAAGGCAGGCAAAGGTTGCTTCTGCGGGGAAGCAACCCTACTTCCCCATTTACAACAATCCTATTTCTTTTTTCTGATATCAGTGGTGTACATACCTACATTTTTGGCGGCAGCTTCCTGCTTTTTGGCATTATCGTTAGATTCTTTCAGTGCTTCCTCAAAGCCCTTTGATATCTCTCGGGAGCATTTATCACACATTGAACCTTTTTCTATGGGGGTTTCACATTGACTGCACTTCAACTCGCCCATCATACCCTCGGAAAGTATCAAGCGGCCTTCCCTTACGTATAGTAAAATCCGTTTTGGGGAAACCCCTGTGGCATTAGAAACTACCCCAATGGTAGATTTGGGATTATCCTGAATAAATCTGCGCAGTATCTCAAATTGGTCTTCTTCAGCCTTTGAACACTCCGAGCACAGGCGGCTTTCCTTAACCTTCGGAAACAGACGACGGCACTTAGGGCAATTTGACAACTCCATACTCTCACCTTCCTCATATTAGTTAAAGCCTACGCTCTCCTTAACAGCTTTAAGGATATCTTTAGACATTAAATTGGCTTTTTCTGCATTTTTTCGGGCTACTTTATCTATGTACTCAGAGTCACTGCGTAAGTCCAGGTAACGCTTTTGCACCGGCTCAAGCATAGCGGCAACCGCCTCGCCCACCCTTGTTTTAAGATGGCCGTAGCCTGTTATACTCGCAAACTCTTCTGTACATTCGCTTACACTGCGGTTGGTAACAGCCGCATATATGGTCAAAAGATTACTTACACCCGGTTGCTCTTCCGGGTTATAGCGTATTTCGTTTAAAGAATCTGTCACTGCCCTCTTAAATTTCTTTAATATTACCTTGGGCTCATCCAGTAAAAATATAACATTGTTCATATTTTCGGACTCGGATTTGGACATTTTTTTAGCAGGCTCTTGCAGGCTCATAATCCTTGCGCCTACAGGCGGTACATAGTCATCGGGTATGGTAAAAATATCGCCGTAGATTTTATTAAATCTAAGAGCTATATCCCTGCAAATTTCTATATGCTGCTTTTGATCCTCCCCTACAGGGACTAAATTTGTCTTAAATAATAAGATATCCGCCGCCTGTAAAACAGGGTAGGTAAACAGCCCCGCATTAATGTTATCTTCATTTTTGCGGGATTTATCCTTATACTGGGTCATACGTCCAAGCTCGCCCATATAGGTAAAGCAGTTAAGTATCCAGGCAAGTTCTGCGTGGGCGGGCACATGGGATTGGTAGTACAGCGTATGGCTCTCCGGGTCAAGCCCGAGAGCAATGTACAGGGCAAATAAATCCCGGGCTCTCTCTTTAAACTCCTTGGGATTTTGTCTGACGGTAATGGAGTGTAAATCTACCACGCAAAACAGGCAGTCATAATCCTTTTGAAGTAAAACCCAGTGCTTGACGGCACCTATATAGTTTGCTAAGGAAGGCACGCCTGTAGCCTGCATTCCGCTGAAAATCCTTTTTCTGTCGTTCAAAATAAACACCCCGTTTGATTTATTTTTTAATCCTTGATTATTATATCATACGACAAGGCAAATTAACAATGAGATGTTACGCCTTATAACCTCTGTCCTCGTCTTCGGGGATGTACTCGGTAAGGCCGTCTTTTTGGTATGTAAGCCCCGCAAATACCTCCGTAGTGTTGGTTTGGGGCATAATTCTGTCATCGGGGGTATGCTCTATCTGTTGCCAGCCGTCCAAAAGATTTGCAAACATTTCTTTTATCTCGGCAGCGGCGTCAAAATTTAGGGAAAACATCGCCTTATTTAGCATTTCCCCCGCATAAATATAAAGCGTAAATAAATCCTGCGCTATGGGGTTCTTAAAGTCAAGTCCCTCAATCAATTGAGTCAGGGCGTTTTTGGCCTTATTTATGTTTAGTTTAAATTTTTCCGCATCAGCATCAAAAGCCTCTAAAGCCTCGTCAATAAAGGCTATAAGAAGCTCATGGTTTATAATAACAAGCTGTACGGGCGTAGCCCTTGTAATGCGCAAAATATAATCTTCTTTATTCACATTAAACCTTCTTTTCGTGGGGGCGAGAAAACACGGGACGGGCAAGCCCGTCCCCTACGTCATTAATCCTTTAATTTAACAATTGTAAAATCATTTGCGGGCGCTGGTTTGCCTGGCCTAATATAGACATTCCCGCTTGAACCAGTACGTTACGTTTAGTCATATTGGTGGCTTCTCTCGCCATATCTGTATCTTGTATACGCATTCTTGCATTTTCTGTATTTACTGTGGTGTTATCCAAACTCCTTATGGTGTGCTCAAGCCTGTTTTGCTGCGAACCCAACCTTGCCCTTATTTCGGATAATCTGCGTATGGCGTCGTCCATCTGCCCTATTGCAGTATCGGCTCCTTCCCTTGTTTCAAGGTCTAAAAGCCGTACCATGTTATTTACTTGATGATGTACAAGCCCCAAGGTTTCGGCATTAACCCTCGGAATTTGTATAAACATGGCCATATTGTAGCCGGGGCCTATCTGTACTCTGAGGCCGCCAAAATCCTCTATCCTAATTTCCAGCGGTAAAGGGATGGCAGGGTCAAAAGTCATCATGCCGCCGGTAGGATCAGGGACATAAAACGCCGGTGGGATAAATACATTCATCTCCTTGGTTTCCCCGTCAGGGGTGGTAATGATAAAACGGTTGCCGTCGTTGGTAAGGGTCAATTGTTGTGCTGTTGCGTTATTTTGCAATATAGGGGGGAACGGGGCGGCTCCTGTTCTGCCTGTGTCGCGAGGGTCATACAAGGTTAAGGATTGCGGGTTTATTACATATTCACCGGCCGGATTTCTTTCCAGTTCAAATCGCAGATTGCCTGCCGGAAAACCCTCGGAGATAAGCAGGGGCGTCACTACGCTTCTGGTCAATACAGGGGGGTCTGTTACGCCGGCGGGATATGTCATCCAAACAGTATTCATCCTGGCGGCTTCGCCGTTAAGCAGTCTGATAGTATTAAACTCTGTACGTGTGGATACAGCATTAATCTCGTCTGTAAGCTCATTAACTTCCATCTGTATTCTTGCCCTGTCCTCATATACCAGTGTATCGTTGGCGGCCTGCACGGCAAGCTCCCTGATACGCTGAAGCATTGCATGTACTTCCTCCAAGGCGCCCTCGGCAGTTTGTACTATAGATATGCCGTGAGAGGCGTTTTCGCCGGAGCGCTCAAGCCCCGTTATCTGAAAACTCAGTTTATTTGCCACAGCCATACCTGCGGCGTCCTCCCTCGCACTGTTAATCCTAAGCCCTGATGCCAGCCTGTTCATGGAGGCTTGCAAGCCTCTGTCGTTGCGCCTCATATGAAGCTGTGTAAAAATTGCAGGTACGTTATTTGCTATTCTCATTAGTTAAATCCCTTTCCTTTTTTAATTCTAAAGTCTTAGCGGCATGGTCAGATTTTTCTATATATTTCACAATGGCGGATACCAATTTGTAAAAATCCTTAGTCTTTTTATCTTCCGTAATCATATAGTAAACTCGTATTCAGAAAGCTCTTGGGGAATGTATAACTCCTTTTCAGGGTCTGCCGCCGATTCTTGCCCCCTCGGCAGAGCCTTTGTTACAGCCTCATTTGTTTTATATATAAACGATAAGCCTGAAACCTCGTAACCCGCTTCCGCAATAAGCCCTTCCAATAAATCTTTATTGGCCTCCAAGCGTGCCCGGGCGGCGGGATTATCCGCGGTAAATACCAAACTTATGCCGGCATCCTCCATTTGGAAGTAGCTTTGCACATTCCCCAAGCCCTCGGTAGTAAGGGAAAGGAAAGTGCGGGCGTTGCCGGCGGCCACAGAGTCTTCGTTAAGGGTGTATACTTTTAACGAGGTAAAGCGGCCGTTTATCAGCACAGGCATGTCCATGACTCCGTCCTCAAAGTTTAAAGCATAGTGTACAGCCATCATATCCCTTGCATCCAAGGCTTTTTCCGTAGGTACACAGTCGTTGACCGCCAGCCAAAGCCTCTTAAACATCTCCCGGCGGTTTTCGGCACCTTCTTCCAAAAAATTGGCTTTGGGAGCGGATTCGTGTATGCTTCTGCCGCCTTCCGTTTCGGTTAATTCATCCAGCACATCGTTTAAGGCGTCTGCCAAGGCATTGTCGTTATCGGACATCCTTCTTGCGGCTCTCAGGGTATTTGGCGTGGGAATCAGTCCGCTGTTTTGGAGCATGGCTATAATGGCCGGGGAGGTATCTGAGAACTGCCTTACGGCAAGAGCCGCCTGCTGTATGCTCATCTCAATATCGCGTAACCCCTGTTGGTTAAGCAAATCCTCTAAGGGCTTATTCAAACTATCTCCATTTATCCACTTTAATATGTTATCGGGAGCGGCCTTATTTGTCAAATTTTCCGCAAGCATTTCGTTATAAGAAGAAGGAGGTGCGTAGGAATTTGCAGGTCTGCCGCCGGTTTCGTTATTGCTTAGCCGGTCTTCGGGTGTAATGGGTACCGGTTTTAAGTCTTGGGTGATATTTAAAGGCTCGGGCTCCGGATTACTTATGGAGGCTTGACGCAAATTAGGCATCCCTCTTTCTCTCTCCTTAGGGGCAATAAACAAATCAGGCATACTCATTTGTACTTGCGGAGCTACATTGCTTGGGGCGGTAAAGTTTTCTATTATATCCGCCAAAGTCAGCTCGGCGTTATTTTCGGGGAAATTAACAAGTATTTCCAGGCCCTGTTCCCGGATAAAATTTACAGCCTTATGAAAGTCCAATAAGGTTTGCCGGCCTTGATTGCTTAAATCTGTATCGTTCCCTATATTTTCTATATAGTTAGAAATCGTCTCCTCAGTTACCGGCCTTGCATTATTTTTGTAAGCCTCAACATAGTCAATTACCTGCTCCAAATCCATTTTTTGCGGGGTCAAGCCCTCTTTTATCATCGTCGAGCTGATTACGGGGTTAAGCTCCTCAGCAATATAAGAAACCTTTGATACTAATTCTCTTACCTGCTCGTTAGAATTAGTTACGGGCATTTCCCGGGAAACTGCTTGAGGTGCGCTCCGCTCCGGCATTGTTGTGCCGTTATAAACGAGGGGAGGAAACTCTTTTGTAATAACCTCTTTAAGTTCATTTACATAGACAGTCAGCAGGGATTTTTCTATAGCCCCCCTAATACTTTCGGGCGGCTTAACTATAGATTCTAATTTACCTAAATTATCGTCAACCTTAGTATCTACTGCGCCGTAAATATGACGGCTACTGTCATATATCTTGGCAGCGTCCATCAGGTTTTGCAGGGTAAGAGGGGCATCCTGCTTCAGCACTGCGCCCAAGGCCGCCCCGCCGTTTTTCTGAATTACGTTAAGCATACGGTAAACGGCAATCATACTTGCTCTTTCTTCTTGGGTCAGGGTATTTTCCCTGTCCATTTCCATAATATGCTGCGCTAATTTATCGTTATTATCGTAGCCGTGTACCTCGTCATACTTACGTATATAGGTAAGCATGTCGTCTACGTGCATATCCAGCGGCTGTATGCCCTCTTTAATCATCTGCGCCGCCGCAGGCGGGGTAAGCCTGTCCATTACCGCGTTAAGCTTAATATCAATTTCCTTAACGG
>Ga0123352_10018525_pt1 | contig 11098 bp, 3 predicted proteins | sample TergutLab28metaG_FD_89700 | JGI IMG/M metagenome (GOLD analysis project Ga0123352, IMG submission 89700) | Labiotermes labralis P1 segment gut microbial communities from Petit-Saut dam, French Guiana - Lab288 P1 | ecosystem: Host-associated > Arthropoda: Insects > Digestive system > Gut ... | reverse complement strand
TGGATCTAACCGGTGGCGTAATCAGGAATTTTTTTTGGGGGGGGGGGGTTCAACAAATTCAGTTGGGGACAGAGGAAAGAGAGAACGGGGATCTGGGGGCGGTAGCCCCCTAGTCAGGAGTTCTGGAGGCAGCTGTAATTTGGTACAAGCAATTTCATTTCATATAGTAAAAGTTTCTCAATTTTTGGTACTTTAAGACTATTTATGATGACAACCAATTTATTTGTCAATGCTAATGTAAAACAATTGCGAATCTGGGTAGTTTTAGAATTTTACTGACTTTTTTCCGAACATTTTGTGGTGTTAGCTTCCTAAATTCAGCAATTTTTAACAGTTTTCACAATCGGGTTGAGTTTGGCACGATTTCGGAGGGCCTTCAGAATTTCGGGGGGGGGGGATTACATCCCCCAACCCCCCCCTCGGTACACCACTGTGTCTAACACATTGTTTTAAACACCTGAAGGGTTGTCGTTCTTTAGGGTAGAGTTCGTTTTTCATAAAATACAGGTAAGGAAGAAAAGAGCGTCTTTGTATTCGAATATTTGATTGGGTTCAATTCCTAGGCAGACCCCTCCTTAGTATGTTAACGAGGAACTATTTTGAAAATCAATGGTTCCTCACATTGGGAGCCCAGATACATAACCGTGCAGCTGTGTCTACACCCCAAATGGAAAAGAACCTTCTGAGCTCCTCGAATTTCACTTGTTTCTCTCCAGTCGTGACATTCATGGCATTTGTTGCAAGATACCAGACTGTTTGGATGTTTCGCTTACAGGATTTCAAATTTCGCTTTGACAGATTTGTGGACTACTGGCATTTGATCCGAACATACGTCACATCTTCAGCTTTGCAGTTTTGTTCACACAGGAATTTTAATTAATTTTAGGCAATGATAATTAAGTAATGTCCCCTGAGGAGAAATATAAGACCCTCTTCGTTTGCCCGACCAATCACAGAGGCGCGATTATTAGAAATGTCACTCTGGAACACGAAATAGCAGGCAGAAAACTGCAGTAGACTAGTTAAACTGTAGATACACAGTGCGGTTCGGGATTCAGAGTGCGCTGAGCTGAGGACAGAGAGCAGTACCTGCAATGCTCTCTATGTTTGCATAAATTTTCTCAGGAGGGGTGACGTTTTCCTTTCGTGCGGAAGATTATACAATTAATGACAGTAATTCCTTCTTGTCACCAAGTTTTGTCTTCCTCCTTCGATGTCATCAGCCCGAACTGGCGGTACCAGAATGCATCTCGTTAAGACCCTGAACAGAATGTCATTCCTCCAACACAACTGAGTTAAGCCGTGCACCTCTCAAATTTTCCACATATCCAAATTAACTAATAGCATCCATTCTTACGATAGTACTGTGTGGTGTGAAAGACAGGTACAAGCTGCTTTGACCACAGTCAGTCTTACTTATGACCCACCGCGGACTGCGACCCTTTTATCTCTCCTCCTATATCCATTCATCGCGTGGACAGGTAAAGTGCCACTGTGTAACATGTAAGGATGAAATGGTTTACAGCCCCATATTTTGCTCTACATGATCCCGAAAATACGCTCCTGAGACGAACACGTTGTGCGTCCCTCATTATGTATATTCAAGCTATATATATATATATATATATATGTGTGTGTGTGTGTACTGTATTGTAAAATACTACATTTTGTTACGGTTTTAGGCGCGTTCACAAAACTGCGAAAAGCGACTATTAGCTTCTTCATGTCCGTCTGTCAGTCCGTCCTTTCATCTGTCCGTATTCAACAACTTGGCTAACAATGGATGGATTTTCATGAAATTGCTTATTTGAGTATTTTTCGAAAACCTGTAGAGCACTTTCATGTTTCATTAAAATCGGGCGGGAATAACGGTTACTTTACATGAAGACCAATATACATTTTTGATAGTATCTTTCTCAGTTCTTCCTAAAATAAAAAATTATTCAGACAAACTTCTGGGGAAAATAAAAAAAAACACATTTTATGTTCAGTAGTGTTTTGTAGGAAACAGTGCCTTTTATGAGATGATGTGGAAAAATATTGTAGAGCCGGGCAGGGCAAAGATGCCAATATGGCGCATGCGCATTTCATGCTGGATGCCTAAGGCTACAAATACACACTCAGATTGTGTAATACTTATTACTTATTACTTATCACTCCGCACCTCAGTGTTATGTTATATGCACATTGCCTGTCTTGTTAACTTTTCGAGACTGGCTTTCAGCTATACTTCACATAAAATTCAGTTCGTAACTCACAGAGAAAACAGTCCCTGTCTATTACAACGGCCTATCGATTAATGCTGTCTGGGGGAAGTAATAGCTGTTTATTTTGCGAATCATAAGAAAGAAATATACGCTGTTTAGGCATCGCGAATATTTTTTAACTTTGTAAGAATGTGGTACGTATAATTACCACTGGGCTTTAAATGGTCAACTGACTGACGGAAGTATATTTTACGTTCCATTCATTTCATATTAATTAATTTTTTTGTATCTGATTTTCACTTTCACCTAAATTTCGAAATTATTAGTATTATCATTGTCTATAGATTGTAAAATGTCATGGTATTATTTGTAAAACTTTGTTTTAGCATTTTACTATTAATATATACGAAACAGCTTATTGCTTATGTGTTTAACCCATAAAAATATTTAAATGATTGTTATCAATAGGAACTGGCATACATTTCATAAGTAAATTACGTTTATGTTGTATGAAGTTAAGAATGCCCACTAATGACGATTCACAAATGACAAACGATAAGGGACGAGTCACATGTAACGCTTTACCTTTAAGGATTGTTGAACTTATTTCTCCTGATTTTCGTATTCTCTTTAACCACAAACTCGACTTCACCCCTCATAAAATTTTAAGCGCGTCTCGGTTTTTTTAATACTCATTCGGACTTCATCTGAAAGTCAAATCTGCGGCACGAAAATTAATTCATCCCCGCGGACAAAGAAAGGCCCTTTATCCTACAGTATAGCCTGACACTGTTTTTTCCTACACTCTAGTGCTTTTTATTTCAGTGCTTTCTGTAATTCCAGTTCTTATTCAGTTCTTATTCTACGATTTTTCCACTTTCTCCTTGCCTTCTTTTTCATGTCACATATGTCTTCGTGATTTCCCTCTGCGTTTCTTCATACGATTGAATCCGATTATTCAATTGACGTCTGTCTTCATCATTCTCTCCCATTTCGTACTCTTAATATATATATCTTACACATTCGTCTTGGTTTATATTCACGTCACGTATCTGTCAAATTTATGATACATTTGTGTTATTTTTCGTCTTCCAGGCTTTCTCTTCCTTGAGCGGTGTATATATGTATCACACTAATTATTTAATTCCGTATCGCCTCAGAACGAAAGCGAATTTCGCCTCGCACTCTGTGTTCCAGAGATCCATATTCAGTCTCACCTGAGACCAATTACCAAGACTCTCTCTGTTTTCGTAATTCGCTTAAATCAACTCTGTGGTTGGAGTCATGAAACAGACGATTGCTTCATCTTCAGGTTTGCATATCTTATAACAGCATTGCGAGAAACCCTGCGCCTCTGGTAGTGTTAAATGATGAAAGTGGAATGAAATATGGCCTACTAGCTGCGACACTCCCTCTTTACGTTAGCGATCCATGTGGCAACATTGCATAATGTCTTTCATCTTGACATTACAGTCTATGTACATTATCTCATAACAAGTTTTGTTTTCCCAGGTCACATAAATTGAGAAAGGGGACCGCGGTGTCACAGTGGTTAAGGTGCTGTGCTACAAATTGGAAAGTCGCTGGTTCGATCCCAGTTGGTGTCATTGGAATTTTCCATTAACATAAAATCCTTCCGATCGCACTATGGTCCTGGGGTCGACTCAACCTCTAACAGAAATGAGTACCAGGAGCATTTCCTAGGGGTAAAAGCGGCCGATGCGTAAGGCTGACAACCTTACCAATATCCTGTGCCGTTGTCATGAAATCTGGGAGCCTTTACTTCTGGGACCCTCTGGGTCACTCCAGGTCTGTAACGAGACTGCTTTATCTTTTATATAAATTTAGAAAAGGAAATTCTGTTGCTATTCCTATACACCTATTGCCGTTTAACAGCTTTCAGTCAGACAGTGACCCATATTTCTTCTACGTGTCGTCAAATGTGTACTGTAACTAATGTAAATATTGCATAGACTATGTCTATTAAACCTTGTTAATTCCTTTAAGCGACTGACTGCAGGGAACAGGATCCTTCACACGCTAACAGTTGCTGTGCTAGTCAAACTCCGAGAGTTTTATAGAAACCAAAGCTTCATTGCCTAGTCCACGAGAGCTCTCTGTTTTCTTCATAGCTGAAACAGATTAAACCGGTCGATGCATTTCCATGCCAATTTTTAAAGATCTATTTTAACCTTATTTTCCTATCGAAGCCTGCGTCTTTTTCCTTCACGTTTCCCCAGATAATATTTGTATATATTTCTCTTCTCCCCTATGCATGCCACATGCTTCGTCCGTCATATCTTCCGTGATTTGAATAACCTAATAATAGTAGGTGAGGCTGAAAATATTGAATCTACGAATTATGCAAATTTTTCAGCATCGTGTTATTCTCTCTGAGGCCCCAACCTCTTTCTCTTCCAGAACAATGTCGGAATATATCCCCCACTTAATGTGGAAGTCCAATTTTCATTCGTGACTCCTTTACTTCCACTGTGTTCTATTTTTGCCTAAATATACTACGTCATATCATCATTTATACGACATAGACGATTGTTGCTCAATTTCCACGCACCTGAGCTGACATTGATAGACTCTTTTGTGGTGATCTGCTTGCGTTGTTGGTCGACGAGTGCTTGATCTAGTTATACAGGTGGCAGAGGAGAAATGTAGCGTGAAGGTATCACCCAGTCTTGAGGTTAAACAAGATCTGTTACATACGTTTACCTGAGATCTGCTCTGAGGAAATCTATAGATCGTCATGGATTTTGTTTCACTGGTTTAATGCTGGAGAGCCATGAGGCACTAATTCAGTCCAAGTTCGGAGTGTGATTAGTTCCCTTAGCTGGTCGTTAAGGATCTCCTGGAAAATGACAGGAATTGGTCCTTTGTTCCATTTTAAAAGGTAATTGGGGAATTAAAGTGTATAAAGTAACAGCGCACTTATGTTAAAATCAGACACTTCAGAAAGGGGAAAAAATTTTTCCAAAATTCAAAGAGATCTCTCTCAGCACACTTACTATTGTAAGGGGCGGTTTGGTAGGAACATAGTAGTGTATATCATCATCATCATCATATCGGAGCTACAGTCTGGTTCCAGCCTTGACCGCCTCAATAACGCTCCTCCAGTCCATTCTGTTCGTTGCCCACAGTAGGGTACATAACGGACAAAAGTCTTTTGGGGCCCTATTTCCTAATTTTCGAAACTAATGAAAGGTATTACTAAATTCAAAGAGATCTTCTTCCATACTATTTTTATCTACGATACGCCTTTTGGGACAGAATGCTTTTTTATATAGAGTGGAACAAAAGTCACTTAACCTTGTGGTATTATGTACACTAACTGAAATACTGATTTTTGGACCATTCTGTATTTCTGTGTCTGAGTTTTAAAGTACAAAAAACCTGTAACGTCTTGTGGTTATATATCTTTAAGAGTAACATTTCTTTTATGTGTCGCTTCTTGTATTACGTGCTCTGCAGCAGGAACAGGGTAAGCTGGCTATACGGATGATTTACTGTCAGGTAAATCTGTGTGTTATATTTCACGTTGTTCATACCGCGTGGTTCATCTTACAGAATAATTCTTATTACTTTTTGAAGATGACTGTAATTCTGAAAACTCATCGGTTTTACATTTTGCTGTAAACAGCCCTTGTATTTCATGATGACCTGTGAAGCTGTTGTCTTCACAAACGCCAACCGACTTTTGACAAATCAGCCAAGAATTAAATGTGGCTGGCGGACCGCCAGTTTGACATGCCTGGCCTATATATAATTTTGTACAATGAGTCATTTCTGACAGAATCCATAAAAGTTTGACGTATATAGAAGCTACGCTAAATACTATACATTTAAAAAATAAACTTACAAATTAAACCGTTTACGCGATCAACACTGGTCATGCGGCCTGAGACGTGTGCTTCCTTATATTGCTGTGGGATTAATATTTGATTCGCATCCCAGTCGGAACCTGATGCATGTCTACCTTTCTCCCGTGTTTGTGCCGTCCAGCATAAATATATAGTCCTTGCGTGTTTTCGATTCCCTGTTGAAGGAAACCTAACAAATTTCTATAGACACACTTTCACTGTTGCACCGTGCATATAGATTCAATTCACTTTATTTTTACCAACTTATGCACTTGTGTATCAGTTAATATTAAAGCAAATACATTAAAATATAAACCATAAAATTATTTAGAACTCCGATATGTTTCGGTTTATTTATAAAACCATCTTCAGGTAGTCTCCTGTGCCTACCAAAGTTACTTGTTATCTGATATTACTGTTGAGGTATGCTGGAAGCATGTCTGTAAATAAAATCATAACCAATCGGTTACCGTCATAAGGTTTTGTAAATTACCCAAGGTTCTTCATATATTATATCCATTATATACACATAATTAGGCTTATTGGATCATTTAATGTGTCATCTTACCTTATTTCATATGTGATGGAGCTGGATATCACATTACGTGTGTTCCTTGTGTTGGCTTTCTATTTCTGCGCATGTAAGTCGTGGTATGATTCTTGTTTCGTTCATTATGTTGTAGAGGGGGTTGATGTCGTTTACCTGCTGTTCTTTGACTAATAATCCGTGGTTGTGAAACGTTTGTATGTATATGTTTTCCCAGATTTTAAAAAATAACCGAAACATGTCGGAGTTTTAAATAATTTTATAGTTTATCTTTTAATATTTTAATGTATTAGCATTAATATTAACTGATATACAAGCGCATAAGTTGGTAAAAATAAAGTGAATTCTATAGACACAATTCACGAACTCAAGAAATGTACTGTCCTGCCGTCTAGTGCTATACAGAGCTCCAAAAACAAATGTTTAGCGGCGGTTCAAGCAACATACTCTGAGACGAAACGTGCGGACATAAATGTAGACTTTCCTACCACGTGTTTATTTTGTGCGTTATTTACAAGTAGGTATATATGATGAGGATATTATTTTAGAAGATTTGGGTAAAGGGCAGTGTAAATAATAAAGAAGTATGGAGTATTCTTCATTGACCTGCAGGCCTATTGCGCCGCAAAACCGATAAAGTGATTCATCACTAGGAGACAGAAGCAAGAAATACTTGCACTGACCTTAATTTTCTTTCTGTTCTTCGTGCCGTTTCCATCTGGCCGTGTATTTCTTTTTGCTACAATTTTTCTTTCTTTTCTTTTTTAATCTTCTCCGTTTTTCTTTAAGATCTCATTTTATCGTTTTCTTTTTTATGTATACACTTTCCATTTTCTTCTTACGCTTCCCCACCCCCTTCCCCCCGTTGATTTAATTTTTCTTAATTGCTTTCCCTTTTCTGTTCTTGGTCCTTATCCTCTTTCTTCCATTTTTTTTTTCCTGATTTTTGTTTTTGGACTCCGAGTATATATTCTGGTTTACATTCGCTCGCAGAATTAAGTGCCATTTCATATAGCAGCGTACGTCTGTCTACATAGGGACATGTGCAATGATTCTCCTTCACGTTGGTTTGAGTGGTTAGATTTCAACAGGCATATTCAAGTGAAGCACTATGCTGTGGCATGAAGCTCAATCGAGCGAGTGGGTTATGACTAGGTGACACATATCCAACAAAAAACTTGTTTTCGTAAGAACTCACTAAAGGTCAGTATCGTCTGTAAGAATTTGATTTTCATTAATTATAAAACATCGAACCCCACGATCAAGAGCTTATGTGAATGAGTTTCAAATTTAGGCTGTTAGTGCTTAGAGCCAAGTTCTACTGTTGTATACGCATAAATTCTCAATATCGCTACATTTTTTCTCTCTAAATTGAATTTAATTTCACTCTCTCGCAATAGGAACTGAAGGCGATATATCCTGATGGTCTGGCATGTAGGTTGGGACATTACAGTCTCGTGGCAGTTTGCCTGCATGCTTTGACTTTTTGGAATTATTGCGAGGCTACAAACCGGGGAAATACAACAAATTTTAAATTTTGTGTATATATTTTTCGAGTTACAATACCATAAAAAACTTGTTAAATAAATATTATATACATGGGTCCGTGCATCATGAATCGAATTTAATAACTGTCCAACAAGATGCGATTTATTCAGTTTATTACTTTTCTCTAGGCAGCTCTACATGTTTCAGTTGTTGACACCCATCATCAGGAGCTCGTACAACTCTAATTACAGCTTCTGGTATTGATTAACCGGATCTAGGTATTCATTTGTTAACAAATGAATACCTACCGTACGATACACATGAATCTGTTCCAACTCAACAACGAGAGCGGATGGTAGTAGATCCGGTTAATCAATACCAGAAGCTGTATTTACAGTTGTACGAACTCGTGATGATGGGTATCAACACCCGAAACATGTAGAGCTGCCTACAGAAATGTAATAAACTGAATAAGTCGCATCTTGTTGGACAATTATTAAATTAAAAATTATTGAATAATTAGGCATATAGAGTGAAAACTGTTCAGAAACGACGTAGTAACTAACTACACCCGATAGAGGCGCTCGTGGGAAGTTAGTAGGTGAGTAGGTAGTCAGATTTGCAGCATTTTATGGTTGCTTAGAATTTCGTTACCGTTTTCACAAGGGCCCACCACTAATCTTCATCCTGATACCGAGGAATCCAGTCCATGCCATCTCTTTCTGCATCTTGGATGTTAATTTTATATTTTTATCTGTCCAATTACGTGTAAGTCTCCCAGGCGGCCTCTTTCCTTCAGGTTATCCCACCAAAATTGTGCATGATTTTCTGTCCGTTCCCATGCGTGCCACATGCTCCGCCTATGTAATCCTCATTGATCTTTTAAAGCATAATAATACGTATTTGGCGAGAAATACAAATCATGCAGGTACTTAGTATGCAATTTTTGTCTTCCATCTATTACTTCCTGCCTTTTGGGTCAAAATATCTTTCTCAGCAATCCGTTTTCGAACAACCTCAGGCCCCTTCTTTCACTAGTGTCGAAAAACCGTATGTAATGTTGTTCTCAGTTAATGGAAGAGAAATGACTTAGGTAAGGAGTATTATTGTCTCTGTTCGCACCGGTAATCCAAGCACTTCGCTATGAATCTGATGGTGCAAGATGAGGATGGAGATTAGCCGACATGTGTTCGCTGTGTCTTGTTTAGGTAGTGAATGAGCCCTTCCTAGCATTAGAAGAACACAAATTTTCTTTTAGCCTAACTAATACGCACCTGTACTCGCAAACTGTGTGCTCAAGTGTTAGTGCGTAAGTAAGCTGTTATTCTCGCTTGCCCCCATCCTCAGAAAATTTATTAACCCATCCGTCAATTTAATAGTAAATTACATTTTCATTCCACGGCATGATATGACTTGTACTGCTTTATTAATCTTTTATCATTTGAATGCCCGCAAATTCTGAACTGGGGGAAAAAACATCTCCATTTAATGTGGATTCCAGAACGGGCATTATGGAAGATATTAGAAATGTATTATGTTATTATTGGTATTTTATGTGTAAAATTGAAGATCGTAGCGGACACACACACACACACACACACACACACACATATATATATATATATATCCCCCGCCGTAGCAGTAAACTACGAAAAATTGTTCTTAATCTTGTCGACTTCGTTGCGGCCGTAGCTGATAATCATGCAAGTACCTTTAGCATGAAAGTTTTTCATTATATCAGATACAAATATGGCGACCCTGAGGCTGAACGAGGTTATATACGACAAATATTAAATAGTGTATATATGTGAACTCTGAACTAAGAATCGCAACATCAGTCTGCGCGCAAGTGAAGGCAACGGAAATAAACAAGTTAGTGAAGTTATCATTCAGCGTGCTCGAAATACAAATCTTTGTTCTTACTTAAAATTCATTATAACTTTTACAGAAAGTATTCATCGACACAAAACCAAGCATCAGATTTAACTGCTGCACTTCTCTGCAGAACGGTCGTCCAAATTTCCCCATCCTTATCCATTATTCCGCCCAAAAGCAATGGAATGTTTTGTGAGTGCTTGTTTGACAGGACTTGGGGCCAAGGACGAATTGCGTGAGTTACACATACAGGTAGATTAATGAATGGCAGTAATTCATAAGGAGACCTTGTGTATTATTTGCACAGATCCTAGTGATCATTCATGAAGGTCAGTCTTCTATCTTTTAGATGGCGTTTTTCAGAATTGCTGGATTCCACGTGATTTGGAAACGGTCCTATCTCGAATTCAAGTAATTTATTAATTTAGGCGCTATGTGGCATGGCTCATATGTCACAAAAACATTCTGTGACCTTTTCCCAGCGGGAAATTTAAAATGAAGTTGTCATTATATGCAGTTTGTGGTAAAGTTGGACCCTTCTCTCTCGTCTGCTTACTCGCATTGTGGGCTGGAAACTGAGAACCTTTTACTGTGGGACGGGATATTCAAATTAGATACATAAAATCTTAATTTTACCACCCTAAATTAAGTATCATTGGTGTCACCCCTGCCTCATAATTTTGTGTTTCATCTGTATTGTTGTTTCCGAACAAAGGAAATTAAAGACTACGAAGGTGTCATGATCTAGAGCGGACTTAAGTCTATACAAAATTTCATATATGTCGGTATTTTTGTAAATAAATGTGATATCGAAACGCCCTCCAACAAGGCGTGATAATATCATAATACCAAACTTTTCCTTACGGAAGGAACTGAACAGAGCTTCTGTAGGTAGACGATTTAAAAAATAACTCGAAGATTTTCTTTTTTGTATCCTATCAGAGGAAGGTCTTTGAGAACATGGTGTTGAGGAGAATATTTGGACCTAAGAGGGACGAGGTAACGGGGAAATGGAGGAGACTGCATAACGAGGAGCTAAATGATTTGTACTCCTCACCCAATATTGTGCGGGTGATAAAATCGAGAAGAATGAGATGGGCTGGGCATGTGGC
>Ga0123352_10018524_pt1 | contig 11098 bp, 3 predicted proteins | sample TergutLab28metaG_FD_89700 | JGI IMG/M metagenome (GOLD analysis project Ga0123352, IMG submission 89700) | Labiotermes labralis P1 segment gut microbial communities from Petit-Saut dam, French Guiana - Lab288 P1 | ecosystem: Host-associated > Arthropoda: Insects > Digestive system > Gut ... | reverse complement strand
ATAAATATGTATGTTTTTGGTATAAGAAAGCAGAGGGGGGGGATGTATTTTGTAGGTTGTGGGTGGAATAAAAGGGGGGGGGGTGTGGGCTGTTATGAACACCGTAACGAACCTTTCGGTTGCATGCAATTTGGAATTTCTTCACTACTTGAACCTAGCTTCTCAAGAAGGGGTCTGCTCCAAGGAGTTATTATCGGTTCTTTAGCACTAGGTGCAACAGGAAATATTCAAAACGATACCTGCCTCGATACGTGCAGGCTTGCGCACATCAACCCGTTACGTGCTGCCATCTGTCCAGGACCGTGTAAACTGAAAACAAAAGGTAAGCGTTCAGCGTTGCGCTCTTATTCGAAGAGGTGCCAGTAGGTGGCATGGATTGAAATCAATACATTTGGAATTGGGAGTGTTGGATGAATAGTTTTCTGCGGGAAGTTATCAGATTAATTGAGTATTTATTCGTCTCGTGGTGCAACGTAAGACGTGATGTGTGTGAAGGATGAATTGTAATTAGTTTTAATTTTTCGAAACGTTACGGATTAAACGTGGTTCAGTCATTTGGCGTTCGACATTTGCCGCGTTACATTTGTTGAGTATGTATGCGAGCTTGTTGAAGTAAACGTATTTTGTAATACTTTTCAAAACGTAAATAGAAAGGTTGCAGCACCGAACACAGTGACAATGGCTTGAGACACCGATATTTGTTGTGTGAAGTGGATATGTCTGTGACAAGATGATGTCAGAAACAAGTCTGTTGCAGAAGTACGTAGGCTTTGCCATGTGAAATCCAGCTGGTACCGCTCTCACGTTGGGTTTGAACAAATCGGTATTCATCAGGCTTCTAGGGCTTCATCTTGCTGTGGTTGGTGAATGATCAATTGGCTATGCACTTACATTTTGAGCGCAATACCAATGCCAAATGTGATTGTGCCATCCTTTCCTTGACATGGATGGGGAAGGTGCCTGATGAGCTGCCAGAAGTAAGTGTGACGTTGGTGGCATGATTATACTCTGTGCTAATCGTAATGTGTTGTGATGCACAACTACCTCTTGGGTGGAAGAGATGCTGTTCCCATCAGTTTGGGTGCATGGAGTTTTGAGCTACTAGTGGAAACGACGCAACTTACAGGCTGAAGACAGGGAAAAGAATAGTTACCAGTTTATAACAGATGCTGGAAATGCTGTCTGTTGTTATGCATACATTCATGGCATCTTCTTAAAAGGTTTATGCTTATGCGATTAAGGCTGGTCGCTTTTACATGATGTCTGAGGGATGTCGGAGGAGAATGTTGAAGCCCATCACCAGTTTCATCCTTTTCTTCCATAATGAGTTTTCATAACTTTATTCCTCCCTCCAGAGTGAGAACCCTATGTTCCTGAAATGTACAGCTAAGTCTTCTCCATACTTTGCTTGAAGAGACATGTATCATGTAGCATAACATAGTGAATTAATCATTCGGGTAAAGTAGAGCATTATGAGCTTGTGAATATGAGTGGGCCGATACAGAAGCATAAACTTAACTGTGTTGTTGCTGTTGAAAAGTTTGTTGGAGCAAAATTCAAGAGTATTTGGATAAAATTTACTGATAACAGCAACAAAAGGCATTTCCTTGTCCCTGCTGTCATCTGGGTTTATTTTATTTGTACTATTTTTAGTCTGTGTTATCATTTCCACCAGTATTTAAATCTCTGTGATGTGTCGCAATGGGAGAGCATCTGACACTTCTGTCCTAGAGGTTTTATGTGGGGTGCTCCAATATTCTCATTGTAGTTTCCAGTACTTAAAAGGGCTTAAGACTAAATACTGACTGCAACTTGGAAACTAGAAATGGTCATTGAAAAACACTACTGGGCACAGTTTAGTAATGTTTACATGAATAGAAAATTAGTATTACAACCATGGGTTTTGGCTGGTTACTATTACGTATGGATGTAAATTAAGTGAATTTCATCAGCAAGTTCTTATAATAATACTTAAAGTTTTTTTTTTTTACCTAGATATTTTCTGCCCCTGAAAAAGTGATAATCTGAGGGTCATTGCATTAATTGATAGTTGAACAATCTGAAGTTTCTATTAGTGTTGGTTTAATATTGAAAGTAGTAGTAGTAGTATGATGTAGTTAGTGATATGAGAGAAAATGCAGACAGGCATATGTATTATGTTTTTCTTATCTTGAAATATTGGCTTATTTTGGAATCTAAATGTGGTAGCAGATCATTGACGTTCCTGTTCTTTAACTGTTTTGTAGATATTGAGTAAACTGTGATTGTAATGTTAGCTTCAATGCAGATGAGGTTCCGCTGCTGTTGCTAACAGACATGTAACTCAATAACTTCATCTGATATACTCCAATACTGACCTTTTGATGTCATGTTGCTAACCCTTTTGTAGTGAGAAGTCCTTGCTTTTTTGTATTGGTTTTATTTATTTGCTGTACTAAACTTACCCTCCAGAAGGGAGTTGGTAGCCTTTGTTTACTCCAAAGTAATTTTTGCCTTATTGTAATTTTATTTTTAAATAAATAAATGATTTGTTTTTATAGATAACCATTTTTATTTATAAACCCTGTAGCCTTTATTCCTTAATTTCCTGTTGGCTTTATTTTTTACTTTGCATGGTAGATGTATTTTATAATTTAATTTTGTGTGCTTGTTTGAAGGTAATGTGTGTGTGTTTTTTTTAACAGATCCTCAGCTTAACCCCATGTGTCTTATTAGTGTGAGAGACTAGTATGCCGCATACTAGCAGTTGCACAAATTAAGAAATTTTTGACTGATGCTTTGGATGCTTTGTCAGTACATGCATTGATAGTGGTTTTTTTTTCTCACAAGCAAGAAGTTGTCGCCATAATATTTAAAAATCAGTTTCAGCTCTCAGTAAATACTGTGTCTTACTCACAAAGAGTTGTTAATGCTGATTTTCATTTATCTGGTTGGTTAAATTGTGACTCCCCCTTCTGTAGACCTCCCATGTGCCCAAGATTTGCAAAGATTGGCTATTAATTGACACGTATTGAGCTTATGATGTAATTGTCAAGAAATTTTGTTTTATCATAAATTATTTTAGACACAAGTCTAAAACCTGAGTGTTCATTAATTAACTCCACTTAGCACTGGATGCTGGATTTCACCTGAAATAACACGCATTTGTCTAGTGTGTGCAATGTGCAGTGTCATTGTACGGCCAAGTCATTCTAGAATTAATATATAGGTTGTCTTTTTAATGTTGCCCGTGAGCATGGCAGTTTTTACGTAATACTTCTTTATTCGTATTCACTCAATCCACAAAAGGAACCACGTGGGACCATGGGATATAGAATTTGTCCATAGTAATATATAACACAAATGTGTTGAGATTACAACATAGTCACATAATACAGACAAAATTTAAACCTGCATCCGCCAGGACTCACAGTGGCAGATGCATTCTGTAGTACAGAACAGGTATCGCCAACCGAATGCAGGCGGTCGCTTTCGTGCCCACGGAAGGGTGTTTGGTGATTGCGAGAATTTTGAATTATTCACAAATTCGTAACTGCTTGTTGGTAATCACAATCCACTTGGTGATTTTCACTCTACGAACCGAATTTCTGTCTCGTGTCGACGGATTCTAGATGTCTAGAATTTACAAATAATGTGCGTATCATTTGTCTCAATGAAGTCGTCAAGTCGCACCCCCCCCCCCTTCATCCCTTCCGCCTTTCGACATATTCATACCGTGCTAGCAGTAAATTATATGCTTCTAGTAGCTGACCACCATGCAAAAAGAGGTGGCGACACCCGGTCTAGCACCTCTTCCTCAGTTGTAATCAGGCATATGGAGAGGAGTGGAGAAATGTGACGCTTTGAATATAATCTTACCTCAAAGCAACATTTTTACTTACAGTGTTGCCTGATTTCGTCGGGAACGCGTTCAGAGATCAGTTGAAGCAAATAATTTCATAAGAAACATGAGACCATTTGATACCCTTCTCTAGTTACCCAAGTTGTGTTGACGTGCGTTATGCATTCGGTATATTCAAGGTACATGGTGGGGACGCTGCAGTACACGACCGGCGACGCTGTCCAGGTCGCAGAGTGCCGCATCGAAAGATGTTGTAAGAATTGGCGCAGAATTTTGAGGGAAGCTCGTTGCTTCCCACGAATGAATACAGATTCTGGGCAAAACCCGTTGCTATGCGGTGAATCCCACGTACATATGCGTGCAGAATCTTCGTTGCGACTGAAATTGTGCGATTATTTTGTCCGTGTCACCTCCGAAGAGTACAAAAACTGTACCGGTATATCACGCCTGCCATATACAATTTTTTGAATGGCTGCAACATTACCCGATAATCTGTTCACGTGTGCGGCTGAATTTATACATGGTGGCACTAAAACACGAGCAGTTCTGCCTCTGTCGCAGCAACGTCCAGTCCAAATAGTACAATTTTCGACACAGGTTTTAGCAAGCGTATAGACCTATTGTAGGGGCCAGGGTAGCGTAGTCCGTACAGCGACCTGCTACGTCCTCGACGGACCGGGATTGGAACCTCAGTGGGGCCAAGGGGTTTTCGCCAGATCCCGTCCAAACAGACGCTGTGGCCCACTCGGCCCTCTCAAATGGGTACCGCGAATTTTTCCGGGGTTAAAGCGACCGGAGAGTGGCTTTGAGCACCCATCCCCATCTTCTTCCCCTCTGTTCCTCATGGCACGTTACGGGGAGAACTTTGCTTCTATAGGCCTATTGTAGAACGTAGTACTTAAACAATATTTTACGAAGGGACGTTTAACAGCTGTATAATAAGTCACAGGGATGTTCTGGTATATGAAAATCATTTAAAATTTTTAGATGACTGTGTAGTCTGGGTCAATGACTGATAGTACTTCCAGAAATCAAAATTCTGACGAGTACAGTCTGTAGACGTTGTGGCCTAAGGTGAAGTAACAGGAAGCAGAAGACAGGATGATGTTTAGCTTCGTGCTTTGTATTCCTCGCCGAATATTAGTGTGATTAAATGAAGGAGGATGAGATGGGCGGGGTATATGGCACGTACAGGAGAGAAAAAAAATTAAGCGCGTTATTAACGATGGTTTCAGTCGCTAAGATTATACAGCGTCGGTTGTGGATGAATGAGCATGCAGCGTTTGTGGAATGATACGGCCTGGGGAAAACCGAAATACTCGGAGAAAACCCTGTACCAGCGCCAATTCGTCACTAACCCCATATGGAATGGCCTGGGATTGAACCTTGGCCTCTGCTATGAGAGGCCAATGTCTTACTGCCTGAGTCATGGCACGGTTTTTAAAAGAGGAATGCATGCATGATTTGGTGGGGAAAACTGAAAGAAATAGACCACTTGGAAAACCTAGAAGTAGAAGGATATTAAAATAGATCTTAAAGACATGGGATGGGAGGACGTGGAAGAGACTGATGTGGCTCAGGGTAGGAACAAGTGGCGCACTTTTGTGAAATCGGCAGTGAACCTTCGGTTTCCATAAAATGAGGGCAATTTCTTGAATAGCTAAGGAACTACTAGCTTTTCAAGAAAGACTCTGTTCCAAGGAATTCGATGTTTTCTCCTCGTGTAGATGGATACGTTTATGTTATGCGATTTTAAACCCTGATGATGGCGTACTATAAGACACCTTCGAAACGCGCATTGTTTGGGATGTTAAAAGGTTGTTTATTCAGATATGTGTGGTGGAGATTAGGCCGCGAGGGAGACCAGTGCGGAAACCTTATGGAATAGTCCACTGTGAAGGCCGATAAGAAAAAAGGGCTATGGCAGTAAAATGAGCTAACGGAAATAGGTTATGTGTTTTGACCATGAGTGTATTGGCATAGGTTGTTATACTGACTGGCTTTGGTAATAGGTGTTAAAGCTTTGGATTATGCTACGGTGTTAATTACTGTACAGCAGTCATAATGAAGCCTGTCGGATTGTTGAAATGTGTTACAAATGTCAGAGGGTACAGGTTCTGTACAAATTGAAGGCGGATAAACTTGTAGGTCTTCTTTAACCTTGTATCGTTACATCAGTTCCTGATGCGCGAACGCTTCTTACCCATCGTACGAGGAGACAGAGCATGAGGTAGATCGATGACTCTTAAGGGTTACGAGTTGAAAAGAGATCCCTGAGGGATGTGGAACTGACAGACAGAAAAGTGGAGGGGCGCTTGGATTACTGGAGACGGAGAGGATGGATGTTATTGCAATCCCTTGAAAGCAGAAATGATATATGGTTTCGTTTCTTTATTATAACCTACCTGTAAGATTTCAGTAACAACTGCAGAAGTATCTTCGAGTGTGATTGGATGACGATCACAAATGGTGATATGAGATCTCGTAATATAAGATTATTTCCTGGTGTTTGCCTAGATGAATCATAGAAGAAGAAGAATCGAATAATGGACGAATTTCCTGCTGAGGTTAGAACTGAGATGGAAATCATTCCACACCTGGCCGAACGGAATGGGTGTAAGTTTTAGGCCTAGGTCGTGTGGGTATCGTTTTCTTGAGAGGCGACTTTAGTTTTTTATATATATCCGCAGCCGTGCTAAATTTTGGAATGAGATATTTCAGTCGAGGGAATACTTAAATTATTTGTGCCCCTTTTCCTTAATAGGAACGTACGAACACACGTGTAGTAATACTGTAATTAATTTTGACAGTTTGCGTCAAGGGGGTAGTGCACATTGCACACTTTCCGCTTTGCGTGTTACCGTTTACGTGGTTGATTTTCAGGGAAGCAGCTTGCTAATAAAGGAGAGCCTTTGTGTATGCTGCAACATAACGAGAAATTACGGCCGGAAATGGCCGTCCACTTTCTGGAAAATATTTGTATATTGAATGGCTAACAGAAATTATGCATGAGTTAATAATTAAAATAATATTGTTATATTTCTATGCACGATATCGTCTAGTCATGGGGTCACTTCGTACTGATGATGGTCTCATTTAAGATGTTGGCCCTGAGGCCAGCTATTTTGATATTTGCGCTGCTTTCCTCAGTTCCTCCAGTCAGATCACTGGATAAAGATTTCATCAAGCAACTACCAACTCCTGCTGTTTTTATTAAATTCACGAAGCCAATATATTGATGCTACCCAATCTAATAAGTCAAAAAAAAAAGCTTATTGGGGTAAACCAAGAATCAATAACACTCCATACTTCTTCTTTAATTTTTTTTATTGTTGTGGCTTATTTAACTGCTTTTTTTCAGTAGTTTAGATTACGTAATATCGATCGGAGTTATTGTTGTTTGTCTTCAGGTCGTAATAAAATCCTTCACCATTCCATCAAGGTGAGAATAAAATTTACTCTCTTCATAAAGAGGGCATTACAAGCGACCGGACTGGCTCTGGGACCCATCTAGATTTGAATGGGTATTGTGGGTGAAGCGGCCGGGACGTGAATCAGACCACTTACGTCTAGCGCGGAGGTTAAAATTGCATGGTGCTATATCTCCACTCCCAACACATGTCTCCATGGTGTTCCAGGGACAACATACCCTTTTACTCTAATATCATGCAATGTGGAGAATCATATGTTACCGGCATACGTTGGGCTGGTAAGGGAAAAGCATATAGCTTCTCTGTTGAAACTGTCGGAAATTCGGGGGCATTAAACAAACCGTTAATCACGCCGTGTCATTGGGGTCCGTACACGATCTTGGCCTCTCTGACAATCGCTGTCCACTCCCCTTTGACGGAAACCTTCAGCCTCCATCTTGTGACCCCAGTATACCTAAGGTAATTTCTTCACACCCCGTCGAGTCACTTTTTCCTAGGTGTTCTCTGCCCTCTGCCACCTGGATTTCCCAGCATCTTTACCATGCTTCTGTCTACCATTCGTATTAGGTGTCCAAGCCATCCCGGCCATCAGGGTTGGCTCTCGGCACCAGCACATACCTGGGACGGCACATTTCGAAGGGCGGAATTTTAGTCACAGTAACTGTACGTTTTTCCACATAGTATACGGTTCAACCATAAATATTCGTAGTTGTTTTTGTTAAAGTTACGCGAGTGTACCAGATGGAATTTCTTTTATTTCACTAACTGCAAATTTCCTTCGTTTTATTTTTGTAAATTTGGAGCTGTCTAAAAAGAACTGATGCAAAATGCAGGCAAGTATGGGTAAAAACCGTAACAAAATGTGAAAGGGGAATTTATTTGCCTGGGGTGGCAGAAAACACAGAGCCTCTACTGCTGGCCTTTACTTTTAATTCCTGCACAAGGTCTGGTTGTTTAGGTAAATGACTGAACTCGACTTAAAAGCCTGCTGCGAGTTGAATTTGTTCATGTCTTGTGCAAGGACGTTGTCGGTAGCACAGGCTGTAACTATAGCGTGGAACGGTAGGATGAATTATAATTGAGAAGGATGTAGGAGGGAGTAGAGGTCTCGTAATTTGAGACATCATTGTATCCGTGGGGGACCGCGGTAGCACAGTGGTTAAGGTGCTGTGCTACACATCGGAAGGTCGCTGGTTTGATCCCAGCTGGTGTCAGTGGATTTTTCATTGACATAAAATCCATCCGATCGCATTATGGCCCTGGAGTTGACTCAGCCTCGAACGGAAATTAGTACCAGGATTATTTCCTGGGGGTAAAGGCGGCCGGTGCGTAAGGCTGACAACCTACCATCATCCTGTGCCGTTGTCACGAAATATGGGAACCTTAACTTCCTGGAACCCTCTGGGCCTGTCCAGGCCTTTAATGGGACTGCTTTACCTTTGCCGTTGTACCCATATTTGCTAAGAGTGACTGAGGAAAACCATCGGGACAGTCTTATGTCCTGCCCGAGTTTCGTCCCTGATACCTCATTCTGAACCTAGATTACCATTTGGCTTAGTACACTATCTTCCTCGTATTCATTTTCTTCCTCATTGTTATTAAATCCCGGGACGAGGCAGCGGGGAAGTGGAGAAAACTACAGAATGAGGAACGTAATTATATGTACTCCTCACCAATTATTATTTGGGCTATCAAACCGAGAAGAATGAAAGGCGGTGCATGTAGCACGTATGGGGGAGAGGAGAGGTGCATACAGGATTTTGGTGGGGACACCTGAGGGAAAGAGGCCACTTCGAATGCCCAAGCGTAGATGGATCTTCAGGAAGTGGGGTGGTGGGCATGGACTGGATCGACAAGGCGCAGGACAGGGACAGGTGGCGGCCACTTGTAAGTGCAGCAATGAACCTCCGGTTTCCATAAAATGCGAGGAATTTCTTGAGAACCGGTTAGCTTCTGAAGAAGGACTCTTCTCCATGGCGTAAGTAAAGTTATTAAATCCCGCTCGTTGAAGCATTGCACAGTCGTTTCTCATAAAATCTATTCCCCAGCAGTACTTTACTATCAACTTGTGTGTTACAACTGATACTGATTTGTTACACTCAGACTGTCTTTTCAGCTTCAGCGATTGTCTTAGTGGTGACATCGCGATTTTGAAATTCGTATGGTTCCGTAGGTGGGCCAGGATAGCGTGGTCGGTATAGCGACTACGCTACGGTCTGGACGATCGGGGGACCGAATCCCCGTTGGCCCCGAAATTTTCCGCACACGTCCAGGATGGCCCTGGGGGCCCAACCCCCCCCCCCGTACAATGGGTACCGGGTCGCTTTACCGGTGATAAAGGTGCCGGGGCATGGCCTTGACCACCCATCTGTATGTAGCGCCGAGGTTAGCGAAAGAATGGAGATGTACTTCTCTTCCCTCTCTGTGCCTTCATGGTAAACGTTACCTTTTTTACTTGTATGATTTTCTGGTCTCAAGTTTGAACTTCATATTTTAGATTTGATTGAAGGGATTTCACCGTTACGTTGTTCCTCACTTTTGTCACTTAGTGACTTTTTGCTTTGTCAACACGCAACATGGCTTTCCGATTTTGTTTTGTGTGTTTTTTTACTACAAAATTGCACTACCAATGTGCAGATGTATAGTGATTTAGTTGGAAACCTGGTATATAACTCTTTCAATGAATAGAGACTTCAGCTACAGTAATGGGTTAATTTCCACTAGGAAATTCCCATCTGTTGCCCATATTTGTGGAGAAAGGATAGAGTTTGAGTGGGCAACAAGTAGTATTGTTAATGAATGCGGATTTCAGCCCATACTCATTACATCAGAAATACACAACGCTTCATGTCTCCCAACATAGGGAGGTTGAATTTATACATAAAGCGTAGCACTCAGAGTGATAACTGTGGGCAAGATTTCCGATGCACAGGTGGCCAAGTGTCGGAGTAACGACCATTTAATGCGTCTTATTCAAGAGACAGCAGCTGACCTGCACGGCGTGGGTAGGGTCTCCTAACACTTGCGACGACGGTCGGGGGAGAATATATTGATCCTTTCAAAAACATAAGCCTCTATCACTGCATGACCCAGTTTTTTTCTTTTCGTTTATAACAAGGCTCATATCAAATTTATGCACAATTATAATCACGTACAACACTACAGAAAACAACTGTTATTATCACAAGCACCTAAAACACGACTGTACATCAACCCTATGTATTTTTAACTAGAATACATCGGTTACTACCCACAAACAACAGACCGTCGGCCTTCCCGAGCGCAGTCCAATTCCAAGGTCAACTGAAAAACCATAGTATCTGTATCATGCCATAGAAAAGTACCGGTACCATAAAAAGTGAGGCCAGCTGTAACAACTAGCCGACTTACGGTGGCCAACTTTACAGGTGTTTTATTGTATATGTAACCCACTACTAAAGGATATAGGGTATAAGTTATGGCTACAAATTAGTAACACGTTATGTAACCTACGCATGGTAGGCACAGGAGGAAAACCTGGGGGGGGGGCATTTTTAGCAGATTACCAACTTTAGAAAGGGTGAAACAGTTGGCCGAATGTCATGACACTTTTTATGCACATTATGATATATGACGTAAAAAAATCCTACTTTCTTTAACCTCTTGCATTAAATAATAGAAAAACATGACAGATGTGCGATATTATGAGGTAGTAGCCACACGAACTGTATTGTCCTAAAGGGTTGTGTTTAACAGACCTGGGGGGGGGGGGGACAGCGCATTATTGGGCGGTGTGGGCAAATAGGGAAAAACAAACCTTTAACCCGTACTGTCCATCCATTTTGCT
>Ga0123352_10018523_pt1 | contig 11099 bp, 2 predicted proteins | sample TergutLab28metaG_FD_89700 | JGI IMG/M metagenome (GOLD analysis project Ga0123352, IMG submission 89700) | Labiotermes labralis P1 segment gut microbial communities from Petit-Saut dam, French Guiana - Lab288 P1 | ecosystem: Host-associated > Arthropoda: Insects > Digestive system > Gut ... | reverse complement strand
TTTTGTTGTTTTTACTTTTTTTTGTTTCCATATTGTTGCCCGCCGCCCTTTTTTTTACCTGTGTTTTCCCCCCCCCCCCCCCCGTCACAGTTAATGCGCATGCTTGTCCGCTGCATTGCTCCTGGCTTTTTAATTGGATTTTTAAAACACTGCTCGCCCGAATGGTTTCGAGCGAATGGGTTTGACGCGAAGGGGTGGGGCATTCTATCTAGCCTTAACTTCACGTTTAATGCCTACAAGGGCGAAAACGCGGAACAACGTTTTTAGTTATAACTTTTATTTTAGTTTCTGATATTATAATACCTTTGACAAGCGTCTTCCTTGTTGTTAGTGTTTCACCCGCTTCTTTATACGTTCGAGACAATTTACTCATTCCATAGAACGTAATTCTTCTGGAGACAGGAAGGATCAAAAAAATTCCTGTCATTTACATAACTCAAAACTTCATTTCTGGAAAATTTCATCATTAGAACCAATCCTGAGGCACTTGCGTCCAATTCACAGATCCACCCATTATTTCTGCAAGTTTTTTGTTAATATTATCTTGCAGTTTACTGCTGGGTCTCGTCAGTTGCTTCTCTCGTCAAGCTTTCCAGGTAAAAATTTTATAACTGTGGGCATGGCAGTGTTGTGATGGTTATGATGATGATAAATGTATCCAAATTTTTATTTTGTTCATGATTTTGGTGGCTTGCATATCAGTTATTAGATTACATTACAATATGGGAGAAATTTCATAGAGAGCAATTCCATAATTTTTACATTTCACCACCATGACAAAATGTTTCATGGCCAGGGGAAATGGAAGGTAAGAAAGGTACGCAAAATTTTGGTCTGAACACTGAGAATAAAGGGGCCAATTACAATGAACAGGCGTAGAACTGGAATCAGGAATTTTAGTAAAAGAATGTCAGGGTGTGGACTTAATTCATGGCTCAGGATAGAGTCCAGATACGGTCTTTTGTGCATACAGTAATCATTAACTCACTTGTTCTATCAACGGCGAAGGGCTTCTAGACAACCTTGACAAATTGTATCATCTCAAATAGGACTGTCTCCGACGAGATGATAACTCAAAAGACGGAAGTAAGCCAAAATGTCAGGCGTCCTCTTTTGCCTGTAACATGATTTATATTCCATCTTGACGTAATCACTTGCTATATGAAGCAAGTAACTTACGAAACACACTGTAGGCCTACACAGCACACTAATTATATAAGTCACTGAAGCGTTTGAAAATTGCGCTTCTCCATATTTAATTAAAGTTTAAAGAAAAATAAAAGGAGCGGGAACTAAAAGAGCTAGGAGTTCAAAATGGAACTCGGCCTGCATACGAAGCCACTTGCAGTTTCCCGTAACCCACACCATTCTGCCCCCCCCTCACTGTTTCCGCTTTGCCACCCGCCCTCTTGAACTACCCTCTAAACAATTTGCTTCTGAAATGCTTAAGAGATCAGGCTACGAAATAAGTGTCTTCCTTTTGTTTACTTTACCTTTTATTCCATGCCTTAGACATTTACTTTCACTCTGGTTTCTTTATATCGGCAAGTTGCGGGTAATGAGACAGTAAAAGAAACGATTCAGTCCGTTAGGAAGTGAATTTTGGTTACGAACTGATTCATTATGTCGTTTCTCACCACGAAGTTTATTTTATACTTTGATTTAAAAGCGAAACCAAAATTGAAAATGTATAGCGTCTGTAAGTCTGCGTCTAGGCCTACCTTATGCTTGTCATTCTTTCTAAATTTTAGTGAAGATATCTGACTGTCCGGCATGCCTGCCACTCATGTTTGTTGAAATCGCAGGGTGCTGTTAGTGATGTGATAGGGCGTTCACATTATTCAACTAAATAATAGTGCCAAAGTAACTCCTTCAAATTGAATATTCCGTACTGCTAAAGCAATTGAAATATATTTGTTGTCTCTAAGTACAATACCTAAGCAGTTTGCTTTAAAATCAATTCCTCATTCAGCCCCCACGGATGAGTATCATTGCCACCAACTGTTTTCGTCTCGTTAATCTTGGATATCCTCCATATATTTATCTCAGTATTTAACCAACTTGATGCACAAAATTTGTTTCACAATCAGTTTTATTTCATGCCTCTACATGTTTCGAGCACATGTGCTCATGATCGGGAGGTCAAAATTGTAATACACAGCCTCTGGTATCATCAGATACCAGAGGCTGTGTAATGCAATTTTGACCTCCTGATGATGAGCATATATGCTCGAAACATGTAGAGGCATGAAATAAAACTGATTGTGAAACAAATTTTGTGCATCAAGTTGGTTAAATACTGAGATAAATATACTGAGATGCACGGTCAACAAAACGTCAAAATCCTCCATATGTTTCAGCCGTCCTCTGTTTCCCAACTGGACTTTGTATATTTAAATGCAGGTAATTCCGGGAAGTCATAAACCTTACTTTAATATCCTATAGATTTACAGTTCCACGTGTCTGTTTCTTAATAACAGTTGTAACTTTCTTCGATTTTTTTATTTTGTCAAGTCTCTTACTACTTTACAGATTGTATATGTTAAATATGTCGGATATAACGTCAAGGTTTTGCTCTGGAGCCATTTGAACACATTATTATCCATCTAATGCACAATATATAATATGTTGATACAATTAAAATTATAAAATATTTAAAAGTGCTCCAAAATGTTTCGGATCACAGAGGATCCATAATCAGGGAGCCTTGTACAGTGCTTGGCTAAAAATTACAAGAATGATTCTATCGTGTCCTTTGACATGGACAAGGTCGGTGTTATGGCAGCATGTTGGAGCACTTTTAACTATTTTATAATTTTAATTGTACGTACATATTATATATTGTGCATTAGTTGGATAATAAAGTGGCTGACTTTGACATGTATCACACAAAAAAGTCGGTATGTTTAAGGCTATCTGCGTACCAAAGTGCACGTGCTTGGTTCTAGTGGTTAGTGAATTATATGCTTCAAACCAAAAGCTAAAGAAAATATTTGTACTGTTCCGTATTGTTCTTTCACATTGTACAGGAGTACTACACAAAAACATGTTATATTTTTCAAGATGTGTTACTACACGTCATTATCAGACAGGACTTAAATGGCGCCGGTGTCGCTCCCGCCTCATAATTTCGCGCGTCTGCATGTAGGAATCAGAATTTAATCGCTGGAGTGGTCTTTGGTCGTATAATGCTCATAAAACTTCTTTGGAAATCCGTCAGTTGAGCCAACAATTTAAATTATGACATAATCAAACACGGGCCCAAGCACGCATGTACACACACACACACACACGTCACAGTAAGCTGTGCTTATTCTTTTACAACGCAATGGGAGCTGCAGACTACAAACGGGTATCAGGTAATGATAGTTACAAATATCATTACAGATTTTGACGTTCAGACGACCGTGCATCGTGATATATTCCTGTAATAAAACCAACCAGATGCATTAACATCTCAAATTTATTTTTGGAATAAAACTCTACATGTTTCGGAGAGTTCCTCTGTCTATCATCAGGAGTTTTTCACTGTACACGCAGCAACGGTATATGTTATATAGGTTTCGCTGACAGCTTGTGTGCAGGATCAGGACGTCCGTCCTGTTCCTGCTCGCAAGCTGTCAGCAAAACCTGAATGACATATACCATTGCTGTGTGTACAGTGAAAAACTCCTATGATTGACAGAGGAACTGTTCGAAACATGTAAAGTTTTATTCCAAAAATAAATTTGAGAAATTAGTGCATCTAGTTGGTTTTATTATAGGAATCAATACAGATGTCTGTTCTGTTCGATCCACAGTGAATTGGAGTTGCCAAGGAATCGCCTGGATCAGTAATGTACTGGCACTGTTGTGCTATCGTGTAATTAGTTCTGAAGGGTAAAGTGTCTGTTGCCTTAATACGGAGTCAGAATCTTCCTTGCAGCCAAACCATGAACATCTGCGGCAGCAAATCTGAATAAGGAATTGTAAATTAAATTCTGATTTTGTTTAAAATAACTTGTGGGTGTGTGCGGCCGTGGTTGTCTTGTATTTTAAATCTCTGACATTCCTAATCTCTTAACAAATCAGAAATCTATGTCGACGTGTAACTCTAGAAATGTTCATGTAATGTTATCAAATTCATGGTGTGGTTTATTGAACATTGCATTTCCTTAGAACCACAGTTTCTAACATGGAAACACGATATCATCATCTGTATATTCGTTTTCTCCTTCAGGTTTTCATCCTGCAACTAAGCCTCATTCGTGGCTGTGACATTTCTTAAGCCGAGATGATTTCATGTGTCTAGTTTGTATTCCGGTCCAGAAGAGACCAGCAATAGACAAGATTAATCTGTGTGGCACCTGACCTTTTCTTCTTCGTTCTTAGCGTCGCGTACACAGCAGTATCATAATACTTCTGCAGCTTGCCTGCAGGGCACAGCTAATTTAGGTAGACTACCCTGAGAAGCAGCAGAATATTTTATGCAACCAGAGTCACTTCAGTGAAAGTAAACTGATGTGCTGCAAACGCCCCGGAGAATGACACTCGAAATAGCTAGTTCACTGTCAAATGTTTTCAAACACTGTATCATGATCCGTAACTTTCCCTTAAATCTTAGGTGGATTCTTTTCATAATTTTAATTCTTATTCGCTCTTTTATTATCATTATTATTAGGTATGTTACTTATTTTTATGCGTAACTTCCCGAACGTTGAGGTACAGTGTGTATAGCTTCATATTCTGGAGGTCGCGGTGACATATCGCGGCCCGGAGGCCGGATACCTTCACTAGGACATTTTGTGATGGTGCTCGGGCACTCTAAATACAGCAGTAGTACCTTATAATACGTCACGACTGTTTCTGTCTGTATTATTTCCACTTCGTCCTCACTAATTATTTATCATTCAGTACTACTTTGCCTTACTAAGAGCGTCTTTAATTAAGCCATAAATATTCTTAAGTAACTCAGCTGTTTTTACAGTTTCCTTTTCTGTGTGCAAGCCTGTTTATAAGTACAGAATGGTTGACACTTCTGCTTTTATTGTTTATTCAGAATAACTTTTCATAAAACTGGCTTAGCACAAAGACTGAGAAGATTACAGTGTCAACCGTTCTGTAGCAGAAATTACTTGCTGTGTCGCAAAGCAGAGTCCTGGACAGTACTGTTATTCTATCTGATATAAATCACCACAGCAGATTCTACTACATCATACGTCGAATATCATTAGACTTCACAATAAAAGCACTCTAGCTCACCAAAAAGGAGCCGTGTGTTCTGTCTTATACATTAGCGACATACGAGTATATAGATTTCAGCTTTGTAATGGCTTTATTATGAAATACAATACTGCAGGTCTGGTTAAGAACAGACTGCAGGCAACCTGTATTACAGCGGCAGGGAAACACTAATTGCTTGCGAGCAAACTGCGTCTCTTGGCCACATCGTTAGAATCACATAAGATCTCTCTCTCTCTCTCTCTCTCTCTGTCTGTCTTTCGCTTGTTACCTCACCGACGAAATCCTGCAATTAGGAACAGGGATTTTGTTGCCTCTAGTCTTCAAATAAAACATTCCACCTGATGTTTGAAAAATAAATCAATATTTTCTTGTCATAGAGTAGAGTTGTGTCGAATTTTCCGATATCTTCAATTATGTTTATCAATTTATGGCTGTTTACAATGGGATAATTGTGCTATCGACATAGTCGATAATCCTTTTTGAAATGTGTGGCATTAACAACAGATGTGTGTGTTATCTCCTGTCCCCAGCCTTAACAGAGGTAACGGACAGCTTCGCATAAAAGGATTTCCTGACCTCTGGGTAGAACAACCACATATACTTTTGGTTGCACGGACTCTATGTGTGTGATACGTTGGTTACCTATGTACGTAATAGGACTAAATGCAGACTGGGTCCCTGTCACCATGAAGGGTGCGTACTCAGAATTTGGGTGGTGGAGGATTTGGAGAAGGTTAGCTGTGTATATTGAATAAGCAATACCGAACAGCCGAGAAGAGGTGATCTGCCAGCTTGTCATTTTGAAGAGGGGCTAGCAACTCCTCAGCCTAAGAAAACGTGTTACAAAATGCTGTAAGATATCTCGGAATTTGACAGATAATTCGGAACGACCTGAACAAAGGAAACTAAGCATTAAGAAATAGCATGGCAGGGTGTGCACTGGATAATCTGGCGCAGGATAGGGACAAGTAGAAGACTGTTATGAACATGGTAATGAACCTTCGGGTTCCACAAAATGCGGGAAATTCTTTCACTAGCTGAGAAAATACGCTTTTCTCTATGGCGCTGTTCCATGGGGTTAAATGTTTTCTCCTTTTACAGTTCTTATCCGACTGCAACATACTGAAAAAGAGGGTTGTTTGACCGTTCATCTTCCTCATGAAATAAACTGAAATGCCAGCTTGATACAACTAGGTAATTTTATTGATGTATTCTTAGCTCTGCATTTTTCAGGCGCATAAGCCCATCATAAGGAGCATTAGATGTTGAATTGCAGCATATGGTTTTCTGCACCGAGTTTTTGGATGGGTGGTGGTCTTGAGAGCCGCTGTGTAGGTCGTGTAAAATGCCAACTCAAGATGGCATTTCACTTTATTTCATACTGAAAAAGAATTGTACCTAGTTATCAATAAACAAAAGCAGCTAGAAGAATACGAATTCTACAGTTGAATATCCATTTTAAAAGAGTGAGAATCAAGTCAGTTCGCCTGTCCTAAAGTCACGAAGACGAAAGTTGCATATGGCGGAAGGCAGAACAGTCGATACCTTGAAACAATCTAAAACAACTTGCCTAAAATCTTTTTATGTGGCAGACACATGTCGTTCCTGAAGTTATTGTAAGATAGCGTTGTCGACAGACCAAAAAAAATGGAAGCGTTTTAGGGGCGTTCGCAAAATTGCAAAAGCGACTATTAGCTTCATCTTGTCTTCCGTCTGTCTTCTCTGTCTGTCTGTCTGTCTGTCTGTCTGTCTGTCTGTCTGTCCGTCTGTCCGTCTTTCTGCCTGTCCGTCTGTCTGTCCGTCCGTCCATCTGTCCGTCCGTCCGCGTGGAACAATGGAGGGTTTTTCGTAAAATTGATGTCTGGGTATTTTCCAAAAATCTGTCGAGAAAATTCGAGGTTTATTAAAACCTGACAAGAATAGTTGGTACTTTACATGAACACCAACATACGGTTTTTGTCATATCTCGCTCAATACTTCTTAAAATGAGAAATGTTTCGGAGAAACTTTGTAGGGGAAATAAAAATACACTGTTTATATTCTGTAACTTTTTTTTTTCGAAAATCGTGCCTTTAATCAGACGATGTGGAAAAATATTTTAGAACCGGACACTCCAACAGACTACAATATGGCGCATGCGCATTGCATGGTGGAAACCTAACGCTACAAACACACACTCAGTTTACTTAGTACTTATTGCTTTTTCACTGCAACTGGTCGCAAGAACGTACCTCATTATTGCGTTACACGTACAGTACATTGCCTGTCTTGTTCATTGAAACTGTGCTACACAGAGGCAGTGACAATCAGACTGCAAAATGAGGCAGTGCAAACAACTTATCTTACAAAAGGAGAAAGAAGGGTAGAAAAAAAACAAGAAAGATACTTAGAAAGAAGAGTAAGTCCGAAAGAAATGAAGAAATAATGAGATTCAAAGATGAAAGGAACAGTGGGTAAAGAGATAGTATTACTTAGTGTACATATCTGGACGCACGTAATAAGAACTCTTGTCATTATGTGGCTAGCCATATTTGTTACGGCCGGTGCGTAGGGCTAACAACCTTGCCACTTTCAAGGAGCTTTAACCTGCTACAGTCCTGAGGGCGGGACCAGGCTTGTTCAGGGATTGCTTGGTCCTTCTAATTTTCGAAGAGTCAGACCTATATTCTGGGCTACTGGTAGTGTTGTTAAATAAACCATGAATAAATAAATAAATAAATAAATACTCCCTCACAAATACTTCGAACGGGAGATCTAAGTTAGCATGGGATTTAAGGAGGACGATACAGAGGGTATAACCTGTTGTCTTAAGTACGCTCTACTGTTCACGTGTGGAATCATTATTTTTATATTCAACACTTTTATTAATACACTTTAACAAAAATTAGGATTAAAAATGGGTTGAAAGGATTTTAGAAACGTAATACCGAGAAGTTTTAAAATTACAATTTTTCCACTTCTCAACATCTTTACATAAAATTAAAACATCGCTTAGTCCTCGCCGGCTCCCATCCGTATTATGAAGTTTCCTGTGAAATATAAGCAAAAAAGTATTTACCGTGAGCCCATGTAACGTGGTCATCCATAATGCAGGACGATTTCGGGATGAAAGTGGAAAGTGGGGATTTAAAGCCCTCTTACTTGTATTCGCTCGTAAGCCTACAAGGAGATGATGTCAGCGGGCCCTTCATATTATTTTACACGTCAGAGTTTTCCCTGAAGCACACAAGCTGCGAGTTTTATGTTGCTACAGCATGCTGCACAAAACATGCAACGCAGCATCTATAAACATCGGTCATTTTACACCGAGATATCAACTGACAAGCCGATTCATTAGTTCTTATTCGGAAGCCATGGATGTTGTTGGCGGCCTTCGATCAGCTATCCCCAAGTCTCTTCGCCTCACTGTCTTCAGTTCCTTTCAGAAAATTCTGGGATTACACCATAAAACCCATCAAGACCGCTTCCTCCCACGATCTTTTCTATACACCATTCACTTTAATGCAGTATGACCTCTCATTCGAGAAAACATAGTTAAATAAACTAAAAATCTTAAATTACATTGTCAACATTGGGTCTTCTGAGACGTGACGTCGTATGGTTTGATGTATGGGAATAACCATACTGGGAAATATGACGCCGTGTAATTTGATAATTAGATACCTACATTTCGGGGGAATATGCTTCTCCGCTTCATTGCCACAGCACCGATGTGCCCGTTAAGACTTCGGAGACTAAAGAACAGAATGCAGAAAAAAATTAAAATTGGTCTTAGAGAAAGGCGTGTATGTGGAAAATAAATTAGCTTACTTGAAGTACTTCCAGGGATATATTATGAAAATGATAATTAATTTTAGAGTTCCACAGAATATGGGGAATTCCTTAACTAACCGAGCAAATTTTGCCTGTTGAAGAACATGTTCCATGTAGACTGCCGTTCATTGCTTGCTCTAAACATTCACTCCAAGATTCAAATGCCAGTTTTTATTCTGATGGAAAGCACTTATATAATATTTATATATTGTACAATTATAAATATTATATTATGTAATATACTGTCATATGTTGTGTGCTTTCTTCTACGTAATTCCCCGGCGTCTGAATTTTATATGCCGATAGGAAGGAGGGTGACACGCTACCGTGTCACCCTCCTTCCTATCGGCTCAGGCTATTTTCGAGCCAAACCTTTTCCCGTATAAATACTCCCAACATTTCTCAAAACTAGTCATACTTCATACCTACAAGCCTATGAAGATGGAACAGAGTGTTCCGAAACGTCGTCATATAAAATTCAGACGCCAGGGAATTATCCAGAAGAAAGCATACAACATTCAGAACACAGCGAAAGATTGAAATCAAGAATACTGTTATATATTATATATTTGTGCTGTTGATACACAACTATTTACCTAAATTATTCTATCTAAGAAGTCCCGTGGCAAATGGATGTAAGTAGGTGAGAAGGAGCATAACTTTTTAAGACTCTCTGCTATTGCTGAGCTTAAATTCTGGTTTATATCAGTGACTATTTAAACAACGTACGTGGTTCGATGTGGGTCATTGTTTGTAGCACTCATCGTAACCAAACAGTAGGTCTGTCAAGAACTTCACTTTGTTGTAATCAGAATGCAACGACTACTTTAAGATTCTTCATTATTATTTCCTTTTTGATGCTTGCATATTCGGCCCAGCATAACAGTCGACTTGAGTTGCACGTCAGAACAGTCGTGTTCAACATTGTCTTGGTTCGGTTTAAAATAAAAACTGTTGGTGGACAGCGTAGATGTACTTAAAATTGCACGACTTTTAGAATAACTTTTCAAGCAACAAAATATGTTAATGTTAAAAAGAACTGTGCATTATAACTCTTTATTTATTAAAATGCTTCCAGTTTTCTCAAAACAAAAACTTAAACATCTCTGTTCCCATTATATTTTCGCCATTAATACTAAGTACTCTGCCTTGATTTAAAGGACTCGGCGCTCTCTTAATATATCCCGCATGTAATGAGTGTGATGAGAGCATCAAAAAGCAGTCGTAAGTAACGAACTTTCGGATGCAACCCTGCTCTTTAAAGGACTTGGTTTTGCTTTTACAAAAGAAGATTTTCAAAAATGTACGTGTCAATTTGGTTAGCGTGTCCATCTTGCTGCAGTTGATAATAGCTGACTTACAGTTGTACGATTTACTGCTTGGGGATATTTGCTGTCGCCTTTGTCTTCTTGTCCCGGATTGGTTACAATCGGACAAACAGGTAGATTCTTCGCCTTAAGATTACATGCGCTTCTACTGGCAACTCGACCGTATCCAAACAAATATTCGTGTGATAGAAAAAATTTTTAAAAACCTTCGTGAGTAGTACTTGTACTAAAAAAAAAAGTATTATTCCTTATACAAATTTATGGCACTCTACAATAAAAAGCAGTTTAGAACTTCACAGCATTTCACACTATCCATCTTCAGGGTAGTCGACCTCCTTGAAGAAAGAGGATTCAGACTTCCGTAAAAATAACCAATTATATGGCTTATCCCAAAAGGCTGTAATCGCTATTCAGAACGCTATTATGACCTAATATCACCACACAAATGTAACAGTAACCTCCCCTCCCCCTCTGTATCTCACAGTTTGTCTCTCTCTGTCACATCCTACCGAAGCATGCTTCGTGTTCTGCCGTTTCATCCTCCATTATTCGACCTCCCTTGGCCTACACGATGAAGATTGTAAATGTAACTCCTCATTAAATATTCTTTCCGTTGAAGAATAAAAGACCAACTTGATGTCACTTGCTATTTTATTTCACTTCTTATGTACTCAACATGTTTCGGACATTAATATATCCATCATCAGGAGCTTGCGACTGTGCTGTTGAATTACC
>Ga0123352_10018522_pt1 | contig 11099 bp, 6 predicted proteins | sample TergutLab28metaG_FD_89700 | JGI IMG/M metagenome (GOLD analysis project Ga0123352, IMG submission 89700) | Labiotermes labralis P1 segment gut microbial communities from Petit-Saut dam, French Guiana - Lab288 P1 | ecosystem: Host-associated > Arthropoda: Insects > Digestive system > Gut ... | reverse complement strand
GCGGACGCTTGTGAGTGCGGTAATGAACCTTCGGGTTCCGTGAAATGCGGGGAATTTCTTGACTAGCTGCAAACCAGTTAGCTTCTCAAGAAGGACTCTGCACCATGGAGTGAGTAAGTAAGATATAAATATGTAAATATATAAAAGTATATGAAAACTATGATTATAAAGTCACTGTGCATTAATTGTTACTAACTCTCAACATAACTTCTTATAATAAAACCAACGAGATGCACTAATTTCTCAAATTTCCTTTTGGAGTGAAACTCTACATGTTTTGGACTGTATCTCTGTCCATAATCAGGAGTCTAGCACTGTGCACACAGCAACAGGTATATGTCATACAGGTTATGCTGACTGTTTGCTAGCAAGCAGTCAGCATAACCTGTCCAATACATGTAGAGTTTCATTCCAAAAGGAAATTTGAGAAATTAGTGCATCTCGTTGGTTCTATTATAAGAATATATCAAAATGCAGGATCCTCTGAATGTCAGATTCTCAACATACCATTAATTTATATTGACTTTATAATCACATTTTTCATATATTTACATATTTATATCTAATTATTTTAAATTATATGTATGCACACCCTTTATATTGTATTTTATATTTTATAGTTAATATAACTTACATGTAAATATGTCGTGACTTACAGATATTTACATCTGGACACGTACTTGCATTTTGTTGACCATGCTCACAAAATGTGTCGGTACTCCCTTTAGTCAGATTTTCACATAAAATAATCAAAAAGGTAAAGTTTTCCCGTTACAGGCTCGGTGTGGCCCAGAGGGTGGGTAGAGGTATAGCTCTACTCTTCCTTGACTGCAGCACTAGAAGGGGGTGAGTGGTCAGCAACACGCTCTGGCCTCACTTTACCCCCGGGAAAGACCCAGTACCCATTTTACAGGAGGCTGGGTGGGCCCCAGGGCCGGTCTGGACAGGCGGAAAATCTTGTCCCCACTGGGATTTGATCCCAGACCGTCCACCCCGTAGTCAGTTGCTATACCGACTGATCTACCTGGTGCACAGAATAATCAAATATTGATATAATTACAAAGGTTGAGATGAAAGGTTTGCTTTTTTGTAGAGCGCCTTGATGTGTTGCTGTGGTGTTGTGGGTAATGCAGAGAGCTTCCACTAAATTAGTAGGGCTGCCTTGGCTGTCATTTGCTCATATATTTATGTCACAAGTATCCTCACTAATAATCAGATGGATCAGGATTATTTCATTATAGTTCAGTTACTTGGGGTTTGATGTAGGCTATTGTATGATATACTTCTCGATGCTGGTAAGTCTGTCTTGATCTACTACCCCTTGATATTCTACCTTGTGATTGTTAGTGCTGGAAATAGAGATGAATTGTATATCTTCCTTTTATCTGTACCTCAGTGTGTCTGTGCCTACGTGTGTGTGTGTGTGTGTGTGTGTGAATCTGTTTCACATTACTATAGTATGTGAAGTGGCAAATAGATAGTACATGAATGAGCTTCCAGCATATGGCATATGCCGTTGCAGAGTCCTTTTTCAGGATTGATTCAGTAGTCTTTTTTCTGCAGCTTTATTACAAGGATTACCTGTGCTAGAAGGAACATGTGTTAATAGTCTGTGTAGGATAGGCATTATTTACGGTACTGTACACTCTGAAACTAGGGGGAACCAAACAAAACCATGCAGGTTAAGTGGAATGCCATCTCAGGTTCCATTCACTGTCCTGGTCACTAATGAGATGGCACATAACCGTGGCAACTCACTAATAAGTTCTTTGGACTGAACGGCAGGATAATTTCTTTGTTTAAAATTTTAGGTTATATTATTATGTTTGTAGTTTAGAAGTAATTATCTGAAGTAATGAACGGAGGTTCTAAGAGTTAAACTGTTGATATGCACTGTGGAAGACACCAGTTTTCATGATGTGATATGAGTGTGTAATATAATATTTTCCTATATACTGTCGAGCCTCTCACTTACTGTTTTGTCAGGATATATTCTATTAACATTGCAGGCCCAATGTTTTGTCTGACATATGTATTTGCATTTTGTATTACTGAAAAAAATAGGTATAAACATTTTGAAATCGCTGGTAATGCGAAATTGATTGTATGCTTTAGCTTGGGACAGAATCACAGGTGAATTAGAAACTATCAGTACGAAAGCATGTATCCTTTGCAGGGTAAAGTGATGAACTAAATGGGGTTTCATGGTCAATTTGGGATGAATTTGATTTGTGACATGTACATAAATCTTATATTGTTTGAATTTCAAATTAAAGATTGTTCATCCATTGAACTTGCTCATTTTTGAGTAATTCTGAGCATTAGAATTGGTTTTGGGTGGGTTAGATAAAAACATGTTTTTCAGTTTTTGGTGTACTTCAGACAACTTTAACTGCTTCATAAATCTCTATAATTAAGAGAATACACTTCATTATTACAAAATGTGTATTCCTTATGGTCATACAATGATTGAAGTTTTAAGCAAAGCAAAATAAATGTTTTAAATGGTTTTATAAATACTATTTGTAAATGCTGTATGTCTGTTTTTGTTGTTGTTACACCGTGCATGTTGTAGAGTTACTCAATTATCACACCAACCACTGCACATATATAAATTTTATATATGTGCAGTGGTTGGTGTGATAATTGGGTAGCTGCATATCTGTCTTGATGGTTCTTGACAAGGAAGTACTGAATGTCAAATGACATCATAGTCTAATAGAACATTTTAGTATTAGTGATGGAAGACTTGCACATCAGTGCCACATGTTATTATTTTAAACACGTTTGTAAGTGTGAATTAAAAGGAAGACTGAAACCTGTACATTAAAGTAATCATGAACAAAATTTGCAAATATGCCCCAGCCATGTACACACATTACATATCAGTATTAGTGACCTGTCCTGTATTAACATATATCTGTATTTCATGTCCACATGTAAGTGTGTGACTAACTAGTATGGAGATAAGACCAACTTGTTTTCATATTCATCTCCCTCTGGTGTATATTCATGGAGTGGTTTAAATCAACTAAAAATGTACTGAATATCAAATTTATTTTTGAATAGTTCTATTTTACAAACACTGCCAGATCAAATATATATTATGGACTTACATAGTCATTTGAATGGTAACCCACCCTGCCCTTTTGCTAATATGAACCAAGGTTTTTATGCGGTGTGGCCATTTATTGTAGATTCTTCAGTTGGTGATAAAATGCTTGTGAACACTGAAGTGTAAGTAATGTGAATGAATTTGACTTATATGTACGTGTTTTACCAAAAATTTGTTTATATTTTAATTCATGTTGTAATAACAAGAATTAACATCATAATATGTTAACCTGTGTTGTGTCTAATACAGTGAAATGCAATATTACTGTAACTGCGACACATAGTGTGATATAATGGTGCGTAATAGGCATTAAATTAACTGCTCTTGTGGCATCAGGATTCAGTGGATATAAATTGTTTTGCGAAGGGTAGATCAGGGGTCATCGAGGAAATACTTATTGATGTCAGTTTTCTGCAGGTGCTTTGAGTGGAAATTTGGACACTGACCTGTATGATTGAACGCTGGGACTTAATATAATACACAGTTTTCTAATGTTGATGCAAAATAAAACTACTTGTGTATAAAGTTTGAAGTATATGTTGAAACTGATTCCCATCCAAGTTTTACGTGCCCTTCTATCAGTCCCTTGCACACTGTTATCGATATATTCCATGCTGCAGATACTGAATGCATTCAACACTCAACATCTGTAATTGCCCCTTGTGTGTTTTGATATATAGTGCCTTCTTCAGGTGGAGTCTGCAGAAACGGTGTTTAATTCCTTGGAACAGCGCTTTTGTGGGTGATATGCAATGGGTAGTCAAGAAATTCCTTGACTTTTACAGAATTTGAAGGTTCATTGGAATTGCGCTTTTATGTTACAGTGCTCTTAGTATTGTGTACTGTGTAGCATTGGTGATAGGATGACTGGTGACTTGGACACGCATTGAAGTGGTTATGGTGTAATGAAGGTACTTCCCCAGAATTTGGCTGGAGTGATTGAGGAAGACTGTGAAAACCTCCATCAGGATTCAAACCACACACTTCCCTGATACATGTCAGGACTATTACGGATCTGCTGACCTACCCATCATTACCATGTCCACAGGAGCCCAGCTCTGACATGAATTTGTCCATTACGCATACAGCCTTCAGATCATGAGGTACTTTATTATTTGTGAGTTATTGAATTCCTCTGTCAATGGCTCAAAACTGTATAGCAGTGAATGGTGTGATGTTTAGTGAATAATGAGTTGAAAAGGTGTGGAAGGAAGTGGTTGTGGTCCCATTTGACATGCCATCCTGGCTTTGGCCTGTAAGGACTGTGGAAACTCATGATAGTCTCAGTTAGGATAGCTGGTGTTCTGACTGAAATTTGAACCAGGCACCTCTTGAATACAAGCTAGAAGCATAACCAGTTGAGTTAACTTGCTCAATGTGATGTGACAATGGTTTGCCACATTCAAAGTTGGAACCATTTGGTGGGTTGTTGAATGTATGATGTGCTGACTGTTTTTTAACCATGACATAGTGACATATTTTGGGGAACTCTTGAGGGTTGTCGGGTTCTACTTGCAACTGTTAAAGAGCTTCTGGGTGACTATTTGATTTGTCAGAATTTTGCAGATTTGAATTTCTTCTTCCGTCCTCGTTAAAATTTTTCTGAGTTTATGTTTGGGTGGTTGGTGTAAATTAGATGGACGTAGGTTGTGGCATCTGTGTTGGGTTTTTTTACCCCAGAACCTGATGTTGAACAAGGTGATTATCTCCACTGGATAACACTTATTTGAAATGCTAATCTCATTCATTATGATACACTTTCCTGTAATGTATCATCTATCTGTGTCCACAGTTTGTCTTCCTGTTTGCAGTCTAACAATATGCAGACAGAACTCTAATTATGCCTATTGTTTAAAAAGGGGAGGAAACTTGGTCTCTAATATTTAGGGAAGAACACAGGCGGAGGCTGTTTCAGAACAGGACACTGAGGAAGATATTTCAGTTTAAGAGGGAGGATGTAACAGGAGACTGGAGAAAATTGCATAATGAAGAGCTTCTTGATTTGTACCCTTCACCAAGCAATATTTTGGTGATAAAATCAAAGAGTATGAGATGGGCAGGGCATATGTCACATAGTGGGGAAATGTGAAGGTAGGAGACCAATTTGGAAGACTCAGGCGTGGGTGGGAGAATAATATTGGATCTTAAAGAAACAGGATGGGAGTGTGTGGACTGGATTTATCTGGCTCAGGACTCTTGTGGTGACAGTAATGAACCTTCAGGTATCATAGAAAGAAGTCGGGGAATATCTTGACTAACTGAGGAAATGGTTAGTTTCTCAAGGACTGTGTTCCATGGACTTAGTTATTTAGTTTGTTTGTAATAGGTTAAATGCATTGTAATACTTATCCCATCATCTACTTTAATGTATTATACTGTGGGTGCAATCCATTTCTATCAAATGATCATTCCACTCAGTTTAGCTTCACATTTTCAAAGTATCTGTATAATACTTCACATGATTTAATAAATCTACACGCATTATGAGTGTATTACAATATGCTGTTGTCCTGATGCTAATAAGATTTATTCACATAAATGTTGGTATTATTTCAGTCATTATCAGTGAATGTGACTTGCCTGTGATAAGTTGACTGTGTTCTGCTTGCTGTACACTTTGTTCATATTCATACACATTCTGTTCATGCAAACTGCAATTTAAACAAAATGTCATTATTTAGCGTGCTTGATACTTTTACTGGCAGCTACAGAGATGTAATGCAGCAGACTCCTCCAAACATTTATACTGATACAAAATGACAGGGCATCTCATCCCAGAAGACTGTAATTATTACCATTTACATAAGTGGTAGACACTGGTGTGAAAGGAATAGATATCATGGCATGTGACTTCCAAATTCCAGTTATTAGGCTAATTTTATCTTCCATAGATAAATAAAATTGCCAGTTCTTGTGGTTTGTTCCTTACTAAAATTTATTATTTTTTCCATTTTATCACTAACATTTATTTGGACTTTTATCAGTATATAAAACAACCCATTGTTTCAGAAACATGTGTTTTCTTCTTCAGGTGAATTAAAACCAACCACAAACCAAAATAGCCATTGTAAAAAATGTATGTGATTCAGTTGTTTTCATTATTTTATTTTTTGTGCAATGTTATTTTAACCAGGATGACAGCATATATAATATACTGTGAGTTTTGAAGTTCTCTGAAAGTATAATACAAATTTGTTTTGTTTCTTTTTAAAAAAATGTAATCGACATGTAAGACCTGGGATTTGTTGATGATAGTTCAGTAGAACTGATATACATATGCAATATAGCAGAATAAAGGAAAATTTGTGTGTGTGTATGGGTAGATGAACCTAATGATGGAGTAAGCAGGATCCTCTGAAATGTCACTGCACTTGTACAAGACTACTTGATGTCACATACCAGAAGGCAGGACTCTTCATTGTCACCACTTGGAAGGTATTATTTTTTTAGCATTCATAAATGTTAGTTATAAACTGGTCAGGGTATCAACAGCATATGCAGAATTGGAAAGACAGTCTACGTTACTAAAGTGTGGAATAAAGATTATTTATTGATGACAAGTACATTTAGAGGAATGGTGTATATGGCTCTCACCGTGAAAGAACATGTAGTAGGTTCTTTGATTTAATCACAGTTCTATACAGCTGGCCCACAAACTACAATTACAGCTAGGAGGCTCCGGAACACCTTCATTACATGTCATGTTCTGTAACCTAACACAGTATATAACTACTGTTCTTCCTGCTGAACATGGTGCTGGTACATCATCTCATAATCTTCAGTTCCATTCCTGCTTGGTTAAAACAACTGCTAGATCATGCTTCCTTGAGTTATATTTGCTATGTTACTGGTCACCAGTTTTTTTGGTTGTAGTTTAAAGCTGTCACTATATATATATCATGCTGCTGAAAAGGTACTTATAACATTATTCTGCACCTTTCCCTTTTCTTAATAATTAATGCTAGTACCATTTAATATCAGGACATAAAAAATATCAGGTCATGATACAGTTAATTCCTTTCTGAGTGTACCGTGAACCCAAATAGATAACAGAGACCTTAATTACAACCTAAAAGTGAAAAGCTTAAATAACAAAACAACACAAAAAAAGTAAATAACACTGACACGAATAAAATTCGTTATAAGAAACTGTCGTCAAAAGCCAGTAAAAAAAAAAAAGGTAAGCTTACGCTTTCAGTTCATACACGCAGTTGAGTATAACGTTGGTAAGCAATTTTGTTTACAAACTACAGGACGCATAATAAATGGCACATGTTGTGAGACAACACAGTGTTAAGCTGATGGCTGAAATGTTACCACTGGCACTTTTTCAAATTGAAAGTTATGAAAAAGTCTCTGAAAATTATTAGCTGGTGTTAGAAATGTTTCGTTTCTAAGTACATATAATTTCTTAACCTCAGCCAAGTTCTATCATAACTGTAGACAGGGTCATAAAAGGGAAATGATATGCTGTGTTCATTTTTGTTTTGATATGTTCAGGGGACAGAACACTACTCAGGTTCTTTTTATTTTAAAGCATGCACTGTGCATCCTTACATTGTTTTTATTACAACCAGTTGATACACAAATATTATATAAAGAGGAAATATTGTGGTATATATTTGTGCATTAGTTGGTTGTAATAAAAACAAAACTGCTCAGTGTGTTAAGAAATTCTATGAAGTTTCATTATTGTGGTGAAAAGTCCTACTTGGACCCTATCCTGAGCCAGCTCAATTCAGTTCACATTTTTTACATATTAAACTGCAAAGATTAATTTCATGTACTTCTGGCATATGCACATCTAAACTTACTAATAATCCAGTGCCTCAAGGCATTCAGACAGAAATTTTGTTTACCTTCCTTTTAGTCTAGAAGTCCTATTCATTTCACTCTTAATCACTTACTTTATACTAGAAGTCCTATTTATTTCACTCTTAATCACTTACTTTATACTAGAAGTCCTATTCATTTCACTCTTAATCACTTACTTTATACTAGAAGTCCTATTCATTTCACTCTTAATCACTTACTTTATAGAGTTAATATTGCAAAATAAGCTTCTCATTATGTAATTTTCTCCAGATGAGGTCCTGTATTTAATAAAAGAATATTGTGGTAAGCATCAGAATGATTCTGAGTAGTCAGATGTTATTGCCTCCATATCCATGGAATGTACTGTGGCATGGAAAACTGAACATTCCAAATTCAACTGCCAGGAACTGAGCCTTAAGCATAAAGCTTGTGACCAGTCACTGTAGTGAATGACGTTTCATGATTTCACAACTACTAAAGTACGAGGGGTTTTTAAAAACAATGCACAGGATGTGAACTTGTTACCTTTTGGCTTTAGATAATTGACACTTATTTCTTCAGTAGTGGGATACAAGCCGTGTGCTGGGACATAAGTTTAGATGCCAGGGATGACTGCATTGAGGCCTGATAAGTACCAGCTGCAACCCATATGCCATATGATCAGAATAAAATTAATCTGAAAAAAACTGGGCCCTGGTTATGACCACAAAAATAAAACAAGTACAGAAAAAATACATTCTTGTAACATGACTATGTTATTTAACACATGTAATTGAAATAATATCATTTAAATAATTTGAACAGCAATAGTGCGAGTACAATTAATGTAAATGCAACAGGGCACAGATAACAGAAATGTGGTGTACCGATACCGGTAACATATTTCAAAGTGTGAAGTTATGTGTATTAGTGACTTCACTGTACAGTTAATCGTAAACCATACTTTGCGTATATAATTAATTCAGCTGCTCTCTCTTCTTGAGATGTTCAAGACACATAACTCAGAAAGAAAGTACTGGCCAAGGTTAGAGCCTCCCAGTATTCTTCCTTGTTCTGTTTGGTTGCACCACTTGTATTAATGATACATTTTGGATTCACGAATGACAACATAATATAGAATATAGCTTAAAACAGCTCAACAAATACATGATGTTCATGGAATGTTTGCAGGACAATTTTCTTTAGCAAGAAACATATTATAATAATAATAATAACAACAACAACACAGCCATATTGGGCACTGCATACATACTATAGAAAGTGCTACTGTAAAAGTACAGAACATATTTCACAGGCAAAATAACATTACATGTAGCACAAATTGTAAATATAGAATGGCTGCAAAACTGTATAGCCTTGTAACATGGTTTGTTTCAGGTATATAATTGTAAATACCCTGCATAAAGGTGATAAAAAGGATGATGATGATGATGATGATAATAATAATATAATTGAATGTAAAAAATATGTAAAATAATACAGTGGAAATTTTTGTTTGGTGACTAGCAAATGTTATTAATCATATCGGGATTTAGTCAGTTAGCTTCAGTTTAAATAGGAAGATCAAACGTGTTTCATTATTCTGTGAACAGTATGCTCTGAATTATACAATCTGCAGTCTTGAAGTGACTACTACACTAAATCTTATGTTCAGGTGGTTCGCACTCCCCTTCATAATCTGAAGGTTCCAGACTCATGTCTCAGCCCCAAGACCTACTATCCTGACAGGTTTGTGGTCTGCCTTCGTCCCTTCACCCAAATGCTAAAGTAATAACTTAACTTTATCCTACCAGGGTGGGTATTTAAATTTTAGTACATGGTTAATGAACAATGATGTTATTTGAACAGAAAAAAGATAAAATTATAAAATAAAGCGTGTGGACAGTAAAACAGTGATTATGCAGCACGTCTTAAAAATGCAGTACATTACTTTGTTGCCTAAGACATATAAAGTAAAATTTCATGTATACCCAGGTCTTTAATAGGTTAAATTGAATTAAAACCACTTCCTTCCTCATCCCTGCCATACAGAATTTGCTAATCATCCTATTGCTTGATGCTGCCATATAATCTCAGTCTGAAAATGTCACAAAATAAAACAAGAATAAATGAACACTAAAAGAAAGATTAATTAAGCATGCTGATGGATATTTTACTGTAATTATCTGACTGACGACTTTCCTGTGTTAATGCAATCATTATGAAAACGTTAATTGTGCCACAGTATGACAAATCACGTATCACAATTGGCACATGGAATCAACATTTGTATGGGTGCTTACAAGCATTCGTCTCCCCAAGGAAGCAAAAAGAATGTTACAAGAAAGCTGACCTTCAGACCACTCTATGAACACCCTGTAATTAACAGCAATACTGTGTATCATATTGATAAGCATGACTATATGTATATCACAGCTTACACAGTAATTTAACATCCTTTGGTTTTATACTGACAATTAATAAGAGCAAAAAACTTTTTCATGACATCTGTATATTGGCACATAGTATTTGGCTCATTGTGATGTAGCAGTCCTATCATACCACAGTGCACTGCAGTATGTACAGTGGGACAGCTGATGTAAGTATTATAATCTTCAGCTGGAATTACTACATTTCATTCCATTATTAATATACAATTGCAGAGTACAATAATCTTTTGCTTTTGATATGGAAGGTGTCTGTCTACATTTCATTTGACTTCTCAGATCTAAGAGGCAGCAAATAAGTAATTATGAAAGTGACAACAAACAGGTCTTTGATCTAAGCCAAGAGAATAAGCCAGGATCCAAATATTTCAATCTTTAAAAGTATCTGAACTTTTATAGCTACTCAAATTAGTATTTCTGGGTATATAACACTTCACTCTTAGCCAAAATAAAATATTGAGATGTTGAAGATTAACTTGAATCTTATATGAGATCATAATTGATGGTGGTGGTTCAGGTGAATTTCCTATACCATATATTAATAATTGTAGAAATAAGTATTAATATATACACACAATGACCTTTCACAGTACATATTCTTGGGCCAGTTTCCTCTTGAATAGCCTATGAGCATTACAGATGCTTTGTACGGTAAAACAATCCCTGTACAGGCCGATTATGCTGCTAAATGTAATTTTTGTTACATGATAACTTATTTGTGTTTCCTATGTATTTTTCCATGC
>Ga0123352_10018520_pt1 | contig 11100 bp, 6 predicted proteins | sample TergutLab28metaG_FD_89700 | JGI IMG/M metagenome (GOLD analysis project Ga0123352, IMG submission 89700) | Labiotermes labralis P1 segment gut microbial communities from Petit-Saut dam, French Guiana - Lab288 P1 | ecosystem: Host-associated > Arthropoda: Insects > Digestive system > Gut ... | reverse complement strand
TTAATAAATTCCGTACACAATACACAATACATGTCACAACAGAACAGTTACTGTGTTAACTGACAAGTGGAAGTTAGTGGAATGTGAATTACTCTTACTTAGCATTCAATTCAGAGTCTAATAAAGAAAACATACTACATCACATTTCAGTCCAATTATTTTCTTCTGCTGCACTGCACGTTCACTAAACGTGTATATATGAATATTAAAAAGATAAAATATGCTGTACATTACTTTGTGCATTATAACAGCAAAACAGAGGGCATGGAAGGAAATTGGATGACAGAAAAACTTTCTTTATATTACAGATGTACGTATATGTAATATAATACTATCTTTGCACCCCCTATTGATGAAATTAAAACAAGATAACAAATATATATATATATATGTATTGTAGACTGAACAGGTGTTTAAAAGGAATTACCAGCATGTTAATACTGACACTCCTCACTCTACCACCTAACTGGGCTCCAATATTGCATGTGTCAATGAAAGGATGATATGATCCAAATAGCTTCTATTTCTTCCATATCATAGCAAAGGTGCTTATTCTGCTTTTCCCCAAGTGATGGGCTTCCTCCCTAGTATGAGTGAAATTACCTAAAATTGTTTTCCTTGATTACTGGGTTTAATTCTTTTCATAACTCTAAGATTTAAGGGGAAAATGTGTTGAACAGAAAATGCAAGTATCATTCACTTCTACAATTTTTGTTTGAGACAATTTTCCCTTAAATAATTATTTAACCCTTCAGCGTGGGGGCATTTAAAACCCAGTTAATGCTGTGATGTGGGAAGGGTTTTCTACGGGGTATTTAAATTTTGAGCAGGACCCACTTCCAAGGAGATATTTGGTAATTTATATACAAGAGTAATTTCACATGAACATAAGACACAAGAAAGCATTTAGCTGCCTTTGTGGTTGCAGCAAAAAGCTAAGATGACCAACAGCAATGAACATTCCAACTAAGTTACCTGGAACAAAACTGCAGCCAGGAGACGGGGGTGTGGCTGTTGTGTTGACAGGAATTCCCCTATTACCTTGGTCATGATTTCTGATGGGGGGAAAAAATCTGTAAGCAGATTTGGTAGTACACCGCAGATCAACTCCACTTCAAATGGATAACCTTTCTTGATTCTGTTAATTGAGAAATTATATATTAACATTATACTCTAAATTAAGGAATGTTAAACAGTTAGTGTTGAGTACCACATTCAGATTGTGATTTGCAATCAACATTTATGCCCAAGACATAACCTTTTTCTCTATTTTCCATGGTAAATGTAGTAATTTAAAGCTTCTGATATATTTGTGTGTGTGTCCCCACTAATAACAACTGGCCACTTTTTATGACGTGAATTGTATGAACATTATGACAACAGATGGTATGCTACAAGTGTAGTCTGATTTATATCAGCTACTACAGATACTCTGGGAATAAACCTGAGAATTCACCTAACAGTGGTTTAGGTATGTAACAGGTAGCCTAAAAACAAGTGCATCTGAATATAAGGCTGTGTTCATGCAATGGTATTGCATCAATGTACATTAGAGGATGTTTCTGACCAATTAACCAGACACATTCAGAAACAAATATGAGGTGACCTTTGGCCCACAACAGTTACATCTAGATACAATGAAAAATCCACGTGACGGACTGAATTTAAACTGGAATATAGGAGTTTAAAGCTGTAAAATATTCCATTACACCAGTCACAATGCTAATATGGTGACAGACATCATTCTGCAGTCTGTGCCTTGATATGCAATATCTGAAATTCCACCTTGCAAAGGCTTATATTTGCTGCCTTTGTGTCACACAGATAAGAAATGTGACACAGAACTGTTCATCACCTATAATGCCCAGACCTTGCTCCCTACAATACACATGAGGTGCATCCAACTTTTTCTGGTGAAGGGCCACATAACACAACTAAGTGGGCCAAGCAACAAAACCAGGTGGCCGCAGGTTGGATAACCCTGATTTACAACTTCTTTCACCTGTCAAATAGACAGTAAGTAGAAGATATTTTAAGAATAATGATTCTTTGAAAAAAGCTGAAAATTAAGACACTATGAGGACTGCAGTTCATCAATGATTGAACAAAAAAAAAAAGGTCATTTTTTTGGACAGCTGCTACGATGGTAACCACACAAATACTGACGCAAAGAACTGTGGTAGATAAAATAGAAGATTTAACCTGAAATATTCTCATCTTTACTATTTAAAGTAATGTAATGCAAACGGGCTGAATATACTTCAAGCAACAGCTTAATAGCCACATGAACTGCGATGAATGTATGAAAACATTGTACAGGTGAAGACAGACTTTCAACACTATATGAAATGGAAAGACACAACACTTTTGAAGCTGTAAAAATTTCATGCAGTGAAACAATGTAACACTGTGTCTTAAGTGCGATCTATTAGCTTGATAATTTTTCCTCATAACGGTGAATTAGGCAACTTTATCACACAGTCAGGTTGTATATAAAAAAGTTACATTTGCTCTTCAGTTTTGAGCAGAATGCAAGTTATATGGATGGGGGGCAACTTCTCCAGATGTGGTAGGTGTGCGACATTCACCCCATACAAATTCATCCCTAATATATGTTTATGACCACATGATTGAATTTTGATGGCAAGCTGTTATCTCACTGTCACCTTGTAATGTTTCCACTTAACTTCAATGCACCTGTACTTGAAGAGTTGGTTGTGCTGGACTTTCTCAGCACACGGTATATGTGTTATTCTAGGCAATGATGCTGACAAGCAGGGTTTGAGGAAAATGCAATCATAGATACTGAATGACATGCTGCCTCTCTTAAGCACAGCTTCTTACTTTATTTTACATCATAATCTTATTTAGACAGTATGCTATCTCCATCATTCTACAGTGCTTTAAGACTTGATTGAAATGGCTGAAAATATAGTTATTAAAGAACTACTGGACAATCCATTTTCTGTGCATCCACTACACACTAAATTAAGAAGAGTAATCAGTGTAGTCAATTTATTACACCAACCAACTGCACCATATCATATGTGTATAAGTACTAAGGACATACCTCCAACATGTTTCAGTACAGGTGTACCATCTTTAGGAAGCACATAATGCCAGGTTTAAAACCAATGATAAGCTATTATTTACCTGGTTCTACAGTCTGTAGAGGCTCCAGTGCTAATGTCAATTACATATAAAAGGCAAAACTTGTACACACTTTGACATGTATTTAATACTTTGCATTTGGTTGGTACAATGAATTAAGTACATTTATCTAAAAAAATGCACAGAATGGACAACTTCAAAATAAGAGTAGTGAATAAAGGTCGAACTACTCCACCCATTACCCAATTTAATAACTCATCATAAAACTAAGACAGAACAGTTTACATTTTTTCATCTTTCAGTATGAAAAGGTTGACTGGTTAGCAGGACATGAAACAAACAAACAAACTTTATTTTTGGGCCTGCTTACATTTTTCTAACAAACATGAAGTATAGAATAAACAGGGCTTCTTGGATTTAAGTCATATGTCAAGTGCACAGCAAAAGCACTCAAAATTTCAAACTCATGTGCAGTGTTATATACAGTTAAAATTATTTGGAAAACAACAAACAGTTGACCCGCTCCTTGACGCTCATGGCAGGAACAACATCAGCAAGCATAATTAACAAGCGAAGATGAACATAGTAATATTTTGTTGGTTTATTGACATTGTGAGTTATTTAGCTAATCAAAAACTTCCATTTGGGGCCATGATGAGTCATCCACATCTTTAAAGGAAGGAAATTTCATGGAATTTCCCAGTGTTTTGAAAAATCATGGCCCACTGCTTGATAATCATCTGAATTCAGCTCCTGTTATTTAATCTCAAATACAAATTAGTTCTTTACTTAAAGAAATTTGCTATTATAAAACACAAATAATTCTAAAAGTTTGCATTAAATACAGATATTTACTATTCATTTATTTATTTATGTTACTGCCTTCTGTTGAGGAATAACTAATACCAATTTTTTTTTTTCACCGTGCAGGTTGAATCAATATACATTCATTTATAATACCAAATGCCATACAGTACACTCGAAGACTATGATAGACAAGGGGAGGACCAGTCATAACATATCCGAAAACATCAGCCACATAAAACGACATGCTGTCACAACACCATTATCACCATATATATAACACAAATAAGTAACTTAAGCAGAACTTTGAGGCTCCCTGATGATGGTTGAAAAATAGCAACCGAAACATGTTGGAGACTAATGAATGTTTTTAAAGTGTTTTAACCAAATAAGGTTTTACAATATTTTAAAGACAAAGTACATTTTTCAAAATTCCTACTGAAAATTAACCTAATGTTAACAGGCAGCACACCCTTGTTTCACACTAAGCAAATGCCACTGGCATGGACAGACCATTTACATTATGTCAATACATATTAGACACACACCTGTCAAAAATTGCAGACGTTTTTTCCATGGCTTGTATTAGCAGTTCCGGATCATGTTCCTTGCTGTTCAATTTATCTCCACTTTGCTTCAGACCTTCTGATCTTTCTGTTAAACATAATATCAAGTAAAGTGTTCTGTAATATGCACAAAACTTCAGAGACAGCCACACATACATTAAAAATGCAATGTCTCAAAAAAACACAGAGAACACAAGTTTAAGAAACTTAAACTGTGTTGTACTGTGTCAGAAACATGGTGGTTACAAGAGCTAGGTATTCCTCATCTTGCCCAAGTTAGACACCAATCTTGGATGCTAAATTTTATTTATAATCCAAATATTCCCACACTTCCTGTACTTAACACTTCATTTTAGGGACTCATCTGTCACTAAGAAGTTAATAACATATACACTTAACAATACACATTTAAATGTGTATATACAGGATGTCCCAGGGAAAATGAACCAGGCTGTGGGAGAACATTCCTTGGGTTAAATTACATTGAAATAAAACACCTATATCCAAAGTTGAACAGTTGCAGAGATAATTGTGAGAGAAGTTAAAAAGAATTAAAGATGTTATACCTTTACTGATTACCAAATACATATTAAGACTACCAGAAGTTTGTAGTTTCTGGAATGTTTACACTTGTACTTAACATCTGATTGATATTGGCGTGACATAAGGACAATTAATTAATTAGAAAAATTCGCACTAATTTCATTTTCATCATTAGGTTTCCAAATACTTTACATAGCACACAAAAGTCCAGCAGTACTTAAGTACTTATTTAACACAACCAAGGGTGTATTTTGGTATACTACTTGCCAGTACTAAAATACCTGTTTCACAGTAAGTGTTTAGTGTCCTTAGCTGGTTGCTATGCATTTTCCTGCATGCACAGTAGGAATGGGTAGATGATGCAATGGTGTATGTGCTCTGTGGCTGCAAATATACGATGGTGCAGTGCTGTTCTTGAATCAACCTTTGATTCATATAATAATGCCTTCATGTAGCCTCAGAGATAGTAATCAAGTGGTGTAAGGTCTGGTAACCTTGGGAGCAATGCAAGGGTTCTGCCATGACCTATCCAGCGGTTCAAGAAAGATTCCTGTCAATACTCCCTCACATGCAGACAGTAATGTAGGGGGAGCCCCATCACGTTGGAAGTGTATATGACCTCTTACTAACTGAACAATCTTGTTAACTCATCCTGCAGGAAGAATTCATATGTGTCACCTGCTAAAGTGTTGTCAAAGACAAATGTTCCAAATGTTCCTTGCTATCAAGCAAACCACACCATACATGCACTCAAAATCTCCTTTGGGAATTGGCTACTCTCCTCTGATGTGGGTTTCTATCAGACCATGTATGCGAATTTTGTGAATTATTTATACCATCTTGGGTAAAGGATGCTTCGTCTGTATATACAATGATTCTTAAAAGCTGAGGATGAGCCTTCATTTAGTTGCACAAATCCATATATTGAGTCAGGTCTTCTAGTTCAAGAAGTTGAACCCTATGATCATGATAAGGGTGTAAATCTTCCTCACCTAGAGTTTTGACTTCTTTCTACCATCTCAAGAATATTCTCTCTTATGTTAAGTCAGACTGCACACAGACACTTGGAAGACAACCAGTTTCAGGCATTGTTAGGTGAACACTTGAAAATACACCCTTCGATGGATGCCTCTGGTTGGTCTTCAGTATTGTACTACAGCCACACATGTATTGCCACCGCAAAATCCATACACAAATTCATGTCACAATATTCAGTGTGGGAAAACACAAAAGGCATGGTTACAACACCTCACAATTAACTGAAACAATGACAAATGCTGATTGTGAAGTTGCAGCAGCAATTTACTTGGCCTGGCTGTCGACTCAAGGATGGACATGCAGAGTGTACAGATATTGCATGAAGCTGAATGATTATAGTATATGGAAGAGCAAGGAGACCACATTCTTCTCTTGCCATTACCTCTGTTATTGTTCAAATTTGGATACAGGTGTTTTTGGTTATTTCAAAGTACTGTAACCCAAGGAATGTTCTCCCAAAATCTGAGTCATTCCCTGGGACACCTGTATATAGTTAAACTTCAAGCAGCAGAGTACTTCTTAAGGAGACAAACATTTGTTCAGATTGTTAAAATATTCTGCACCTTTTATAAAACTTGAAATTTTACTAACATTTTTACCACAACCCAGGACTGAGTTTTTATAATTCAGCTGCTGAATTCCTACCTGTATACATACAAGACAGAAGCAGTTGCAGTGCAGGAACTGCAATGGTTGGGTTTGGATGTCGCATCCGTTCTACGGCCAGCTTCATTACTTGCTCAGCTACTTTTCCTCCTACAGTGCCAGTCACCACCAACCTCTCAAGACCCTGGATGCAACATCAATTTACTTGTAAAATCAGCCTCTGTATGTTTGTGGACAAGAGGAATCAACACTTAGGTAGCGAGATCCATGTTTCAACACTACTTGTATCTAATCCTGTCTCCAGACTTGGTGCTAAGTCAGTTCTATCCATCTCCCACCTCTCTTTCATGTTATATTTGTTTCTTAATTGACCAAGTGGCCAAGTGGTTCTCTCTGCAACATCCTCCATGTCTACCCCTTCCAGCTGTGTTCCCATCCCACTGCATTCTCCTACATTTCACTGCTATGACAAAAAAAGGTGACATTTATTAATCACTGTGTTCCTTCCTCAGTAATTTCCAACCGAATTCATCTTTCTCTGAGGTCCACATATTATCCTGAGCAATTTACTTAAAAACATATGCCATTTATGACTGTTATCACGTACAAAGAACACATTTGAGAAAACACATCTGTTCCTCCTGACAGATGAAATGGTGTGGAGTCACCCACACCACTGGGTCTTATAGAGGCTGTTCTTTTGATACACAGGATAACCATCTGTCCAACTACATTCACATTTTGTCAGCAGAAGACGGCACACATAAAAAAAAAATTGTGGGAATATCTGTTACGACCTTAAACTCGGACACAAAGAAGAATCAAAATTAATGACTCCACAAAAAAATAACAATCCGAATCACAAATACTGACTGGGAAGAAAGCAAAAATTCATCTCAGACATGTGGTATCATCTGCCTGTTGCTATGGGAGAAAACTTGACCTGACAAAAGAAAATAAGAAAGACATGAATGAAGAATGTACTGGAACTGGGACAGCACAGGCAGTACAGTGCTGAACAACCACAGAATAGTGGCTTGACTCCTGGTATGGGCAAAAGATTTTTCTCTGGGGCCCAACCAATGGGTAAAAGGTATGTTCTGGAGGTGAAGGAGCACGAAGCTAACCACACCTAGTTCTATGATTAGGAATGAATGGAGCTGTATCTCCACACCCCCATATGGCTTGCAATGGGACAACTGTACCTTTACATTCTGAAGAACTAAAAACATACTGTTGGGTTTTGCCATTACCTGCTATCTCCTCATTCAACGAGGGAAAGAAATGATTCCTCAGAATCTCTATATTTTGTAAGATTTAGTACAAACTGAAATCCTTCATCGCCTTAGGAATACAGTCAGAAGGAAATGGATAAAAAAATAGAGAACCAACAGTTGGTTTCTTCTCCTTTGTGACAATGCTCTGGCACATTGGTCAGGTTTGGTCAAGGATCTCTTAGCAAATAACAATGTGAGAACAATGGAGCTTCCTTGCCATACTCTGCTGATCTGGCTCCAGCCGATTTTTACCTGTTCTATTGCCTGAAATAAGCACTGAAGGGAAGGCGCTTTGGTGATGCTACTGACATAATAGAGAATGGGATAGAAGAGGTGACAAGGCTTTCACAAAATGGCTTCCAACACCTTTACAGTCACTAGCAGAAGTGTATGGCCGCACAAGGGTACTGTTTGGAAGAAAATGTAGCTTAAATGATTGTACTGTTATGTATTTCTCAGTAATAAAGTGATTCCAGGAACATTTTGAAACTATCACATATTACCTGTGTCCAAGGTGATGAAGACAATAAAAAATATTTACCTACCAACTGTATTCATGACATGCTCTGTAACACAATACCTCACAAGGTCACACAACTGAATGCCAAAGAGTAGCTAGTATGTGGTACTGTTCATCAGTTACTGTTATTGGCAATCAAAATTTCCAACTTTTGGTGAAAAAGTATGGTCAAGACACAAAAACAGAATCCTACCTTCACAGATTTAATCTGGCAGAAAATAATTATGGAACATATACGTCAAGATGCAACTACACTAGATATCTTTTAGGAAACATTTAAACAAAATGTTAAATTCAAATAGTGGAAATTCTCATTATGTCAGTTTAGTACAGATTTATATGGGGATATTCACACAAAATGGCATATGATCTTACCTGGAGAAGTGCTAAATGTACACTTGGAGGCAAATTATTGGCAGTGACCAACGTTAGGGCCAACTGCAACACTGCTGGAGCAACCTCAGTGTCCATAATTTGTTCCTCCACATTCTCTAGCAGAAAAAATACCAAACCCCACATCACCAGCTGATGCTCTTCACTGTGGCTATTTGGACTATAACAAAAATAAATTCACTAATAACTGTGGTGACAGCTACATGCAGCTTACAGAAGTAACCATGTAAGAGGATGTGAGGGAAATGGTGACATCAACAGTATGCGTAGCAACCTTGCTGCATGACATACAACTCAAATCTGTTACCTAGAACTGTGTGTGTGATTCAATGAATATAGGCACAAACCAAAAAAATATTTATCATTAAATGTAAATTAAAAGAAAAACATACTTTTTAAAATAATCCCTCTCCTTTGCAATGTACCTGACCCACCGGCCCCCCAGCTTGTGAATTCCCACCCCAGACAAAAAGCCACTTGCTTTCTGCATAAACTTCAATAATGACTGTACATATCTCAGGGGCAGGGATACATGTATGGAGCACTGGTGTCATGCTAAGTAACAAGAAACATCTAAGTACTCACAGAAAAACCAGCTACAGACTCACATTGCACACTATTAACTATAAATCCAATGCCACCAGCCCTGGGATTGACTCAAGGCAAGAATTAATTATTTAACCATGCACAGGGTATTAACGTATTATGCTATTCTAACTTCAATACTGAAATGACAAAAGTAACCCAAAATAAAGGGCAAATAAGAAATGATTATTATGAGACTTCATGTAAAACATATGTGAGTGTGAATTATCAGATAGGGATATACAGCATTATGTCATCACTTGGAAGTTATTACATGTTAAGGTCAGCACAATTCTGGTATTCATTCAACTGGTTCAAAAGTTGAGAGTGGGGGAGAGAAATGCAAACACAGGTGTGCACAACTATGTTCATGTGTGTGTCCCCCCTCCACACACACACACACACAAACATGAATGTACACACATGTGGACACAGTGATCACAAACTTATTTCCTTTTTACAAAGGATGGTGGGTTTTTAAGTGATCAGTTTGCACTTTTCTGTAAATTTAAGGTTCTTCTATCATACAATAATGCAACAAAGTTCTACATTATTTCTGTGACATCTATTCTACTCACAAATTAATTTAATCCATATTAAAGGCAGTACCTCTAATCATGTCCCAAGCATGGTTTTCATCTTATCAATGGTGGAATGTGAGACAGGCGGCCAGTCATGTTCTTTTAAAGCATGTCATTTAATGATGCTGTCAATTGCTATGAGTATACAGAGTTGGTGACAGATGAATGAATGAGCATGGAGCACAGGAAAAGCAAGGTATTCAGATAAAAACCTGTCCCAGTGTCACTTTGACGAACAAATCGCAATGGACTGGCCTGGGGTCAAATCCAGGACAAATGGTGACAGGTCCTGAATCATATTATGAGTCAGGTGTCGAAGGTGCATTGCATGTGCATGCACACACGTGTGTGTGTGTGCACACACATGTGTGTGTAACCTGTAGAATAAAGTGTGTTCATTTGCAGTACTTTTGCAAAGTAAGCATTATGAAAAGAATGTTGTCCAAACATTTGTTAAAAAAACCATGTGTAAAAGAAAAGTATTCAAAACAGATGGAAAATATCAAATTAACAGGTTCTGTGCTGGACAGGAAGAAAACACGAAAATGTTATATTTTTAGCTGAAGAGAAACTGCCTGACACTACACTTGAAAGGCTGCAAGTCCCAGGAAATCTTGGTGCCAGCTGGCTCTTCAAAGTGGGGTCTTAAAAACCTCAGCTTACAGGACAACAAAACTTTCAGAACTACAGCACATAAAATTAGAATCATATAACAAATCACTCCTCTAGATTAGGAAGCAAGCCAATACTGAGGGTGGTCTGAAGAATCAGTAGCCTATTTCTTGATCTGAAAATGTTTTTCTCAGATAATGCATGGTTAACATTAAACTGGACAATAAACAACCAGAATAACTCATATTAGCATTTTAAACATCCTCATGCAATTCATAAAGTTCCTCTGTATTACTTTAAAAGTCAGAGTTTTGTGTGTAGAGAGTACATGCAGTACCATATGGCCAATGTTTGGGGGGGGGGGGGGGGACCCTCTAAAGTAACTCACAGTTTTGGCCCCCATACTTCACCAGATTTGATTTTCAACATTTTTTTTTTGGGGGAAAAAGAAAAAAAAAGTGTTT
>Ga0123352_10018514_pt1 | contig 11101 bp, 6 predicted proteins | sample TergutLab28metaG_FD_89700 | JGI IMG/M metagenome (GOLD analysis project Ga0123352, IMG submission 89700) | Labiotermes labralis P1 segment gut microbial communities from Petit-Saut dam, French Guiana - Lab288 P1 | ecosystem: Host-associated > Arthropoda: Insects > Digestive system > Gut ... | reverse complement strand
TTATGAATATGTTGGGAAATTGTCATTAATTTTGAGTTTTCCATGGACATCAGCTTTAGATATATTGATTGTAACATTTTAGTAATTCCATCAAACACTTTTCATGCCCATATTTTTCCAAAACTACTTCTGCGACGTTTTAAAATAGGAAGCTCAATGGAGAATCATTTTTCAAGTTGAAATCGCCAGCTGTACAACAATATGCAATAAATTTTAATTACTTCGTATATAAATAGAGACCTCTGACATGCAATTTGTGGCATATTTTAACACCAAATAATCCTAGATTTATCGTTCTGTACCTTACAGAAAACTTCCAAAATAAAGCTGATTGTGTTTACACGCCAAATCAGTCAGCATTCCTGGAAAATTCATTATCATCTGTCAGTATCGATTACATTTTAATTGTAGAGTCTTTTGTTTTTAACATGCAAAATGTGTAATAAAACGAATTTCAAAATATCCTAGGCAAAGGAAGCAGAAGGAACTACAATAATAGTACGAAAATATATTAAAATACAGCTTAACTACTTCTTCCAGACGAATGAATTAGAATCCTACCACCAAACGGAAGAAACTTACGTCTGAAGTTTCCTTTCCAAAGCAGCAAAATAAAAAAATGTGCCGATATAGTTCCGGTGAAATTTCGGCGCCCGGTCGTACATGTGTATTAACGGTCTTTGTTTCGCGGCAGGATCAGCAGTGTTTGCATGAAAAATATTTCATTTAAATGGTTTTTTTGTCCCATGGTACAAATACAAGCAGCTTCTCTATATTTGCAACGTCCAGACAGGCGCTCTGTGCTTCAGAGGGTTCTACCACAACCCACAGGTTCTGTGTACGTACGTTCCACCGGAATATGAACTAGCTACTGGAGCACCAACAATACTGTACACAATAGGGAAGCAAAAACGACAAAGACTCACCGGGACAGTATTGATGGAATCTTATTTAATCCTGCACAGCCTTAGAAATATGTGGACACTGTGACATGTATCCTAAAAAAAAAGCGACATACGACGGTGAGTTAAATGGAAACTTTAAATATTTTTTATCTCTTAACTGCAGAACATCATGGACGATATGGTGTGCTGATCCATGGCTCATATCCAGATGTGGGGCTATTTCACTTACTGTTACGCAGCGATTTTCCTTCATGGTGTCTTCAACTGCTTCAATGGCCTCTGGTGTCACTGCTCGGTGTGTCTGACCAGGTCGAGGAGAGTCTGTTACAGAACTAATGCCGTTCATGAACTTCCTAGTCCACTTGTACACTTGCTGTAGTGATAGACATCCGTCACTATACTGAACTTTCATTCGTCGATGAATTTCGATGGATTTCACCCCTTCAGTACTTAAAAAACGGAAGGCAGAACGCTGTTCTACTTTGGTGTAGTTTGCAAGCGGGGCCGCCATTTTTACACTACTACTGCACCGTCGTGTTGCATTTCTGCATCATACTGCCACCTGTCGGTCACTCCTCGAACCATGAGTATCATTATTATCAACTTACAAGACAATCGAATTGAGTTTCGAATTTTTATCGCTCTTTTAAGGTTTTCATTTGACTCTCCCTCATACTTCTTCAGAAGTTAACAGTTAATATGGTCACGAAAATCTCGGTATATTAAGGACACATGAGGTTGAATACCATGCTGACAAGAATACGTCAACACTCCCGACCCTGAGCCAGACCAGTCCAGACTATTCCCTACCATCCTGTTTCTTGAAGATCCATTTTAACATCATCATGACATCTACGCACAATTTGTCAAAGTTTCTTCCTTTCCTTCATACTTAGTTTATCTTCTATCCTGTTCGTGCCACGTGGTCCGCCCATTCCGTCTTCTTTCATTTAGTCACCCGAATAATATTTCGTGTGTAATATAAATTAACACGGTTTACATTATTCAGTTTTCTTCTATTATTTCCTTCTTCGTAGGCCCAGAAATGTTCCTCAGCTTCCTATTCTCGAACACTCTTAGCCTGTGACTTTTCCCTTAATGTGGGAACCAAGTATCACACCCACCAAATGTAACACACAAATCATAGTTCTCTATACTTTAATCTTTTTATTCCTAGATAGGAAAGTGCAGAAGAAGAGATTCTTTTCTAAACAGAATTAATATTTTAACGGATCACAGAACGTGCCTTTTTGCCACACGACTGAATCAGTTCTACAGATTGTATTAGTACCTGCAGACACATCATCTAAACTTCTCTTTAGCCACCTCAAACTAAAAGGCGTTAGGTCTTTGATGTATGTATGTATGTACCCTCCTTGAAGTATCTCCACCTTGACGAAGGCATCTTTTGCCGGGTAAGGGGGTTTGCGTGGTGCAATGATCCAGAGAGCAATGCCGGCGGTAGCGTAGCTACCGGTAGGGCCACCCTTGCCGGACAGGTCAAAGGAGAGCACCCAGACAAAGAGAGATACACTGGTCCTCCAGGTTGGGTGTTGGGTCGATGGGCCAGCACCCCATCACCCGGAAAAAAAACACAGGTGCTAAAAAACCTAGACAAAGGCTCGGAAAAACGGACGGTCCTATGGAGTCTAGGTGTCGGACAACGTAGGACGACGTTTTGAAACCGATATATACATACATACATACATGTATGTGTGTATGTATGTATATGTATGTATGTACGTATGTGTAGAAACGGCCGAAGTCTCCACCTTGGTCCTCTCTTTCAAGGAATGTCAAAGTACTTGATACATGATACAGAAGATGCACGAATAGAATAGATGAACCGCTACATATGCTTCGTTTTGTTGGTTCTTTGATATTGTAAATGTCGCAGCAATAAATTGGAATTACTGTTGTATTGAGTTTTTGTGTAATTCGAAAGCAAAATAAACTCTCTTGTCAAAATCGCAGAAGCTTTGGAAAATAAGACGAGAATTTTTTTATTGTAATTTATATTCATATTTTTCAGAATAATATTTTACGAAATTTAAACCACTCAAACCATGTCAATCTACTTCCAATGTAAATGTGAAGATAACAACTAAATTTTTCTAGGAAATACGAAACAACAAATCCTGCACTTGTATTATCTTTTATCTTCCAAAATCATGTGCGTAATATTTGATTACGACAGCGAATTTCATAAATCGTTATCCTGTAAAATTACGAACATCGTTCATCAAAAATTGGAAATGCTCTTCCTACCTGACAGTAAACACACAGTCTATGGCTCAGACCAGTCGATAGGAATGCAAAGGCAGATAGCACTGTTTGCTCTGGACTTCATAATCAACACATAAAACGCCGTGACAGCAAAACCCACGCACACATTGTGGATTATCTCTACCTGTGGACACGGTCTATTTCATTCGCTCTAACCTATCCTTCCGACAGTCCGTCCGTCCGTCTGTCCGTGTGTACGCACGTGCCGTTTTGAGAAGTGAACGAATTTTCATTCACTTTGATAACGAAAAACTGTAGAAAATATTGTTTTCTGATTCCACTTGTGTTGGAATCGGAAAACAATAACATACATTTTACATGAAAATATGTGTTTTTTTTTTGCGCGCATCTCCACATTGCATAGAAGTACCCACCATCCCACGCGTCAAGCAAACAAGTCAGGCAATGTACGTACAACGTAACAATGAGGCGCGTTAGTGCAACTATTGACGCAGTTGATAAGCGATAAGTATCATACAAATTCTGAGTGTGTGTGTTCGTAGACCTGCCAGGCTAGCGGCAGGTAGCAGTATCGGTATAACAAATACCTGAGGCTGTATGTGCAGTTTTGAGCTCCTGATGATGGACGGAAAACCCGTCTAAAACATGTAGAGGGTCTTACAGAAATAAAGAAATTGTGAAACGTTGCATCTTGCTGGTTATAATCTGCGAAAATATTAGCGATGCACGGACCTATGAATGTTAAGTTTTACAATGTTATTTACATTTATTAAAACAATATTTGTCTCTTGAAGTCCTACTGCTCATACGGTAGCCCTTTACAACCAGCAAACCTGAAAGTGCTTGAGATAAGGTTTTTAACTACTTTAAAAATACTTTTTGAGACAAAATAACCAGAAAAATATTGTTTTAATAAAAGTAAATACCATTGTAAAACTTATATATGTTAAATTGTATGCTCTGTAGCACAATCAATGTTAGAGCCTTACAGAAAACAGATAGATTTGAGCAAGCGACAGGAAGTTCTCCTGAGCACTGTGCAGTACGCACCCAAAAATGTAGAAGAGATTTGGTAAAAAATGTATATGTGTTCCATTATATAATGTACATTTAGTTGGAATATTAAAGATATTCGTGCTGTACGAGAAGCCACGGTGCGGAAATTTCACAATATAATTTCCATGTAAGTTTTAATGTCATTTTAAATTTAAAAGACTTTGTACCGCAGTACGTAAGTAATTTAAATGTTAAATAATAAATAGGTATTTGCCAGCAGGGTGAAATTTTACCTCTACCTTTACCCGTATATTTCTTTCTAAGTTAAGATGTAAACTTGTTCATGTCTACACGTTTCCATTTTTATGATATATATATATATATATATATATTCATGCTAATTATTTAAATATATTTCGAAGGGGTGGGAGAACATACTTTGGGAATCAAAGGGGTGAGAGGTCCTGAAAAGGTTTAGAACCACTGCTTTACGACGATTATGAGAGCCCTTCAAAGATTATGTTGCCTGACGATTAATAGGGTGGTATAACAAAATTGTGTTCGACTATATTATACCGCTCTGTTAATTTTACGATCAATACACAACGGGGATGTCTTGCACAAAAATTGCCTGACGATGTTCAGCACTGTTAGTTACCGCGGTTCTTTCTGCATTCTCTTCTGTCTAAAAGAGATAATGACGTTTAACAAGGTGCTTGTATCACAAGCAGCCATTCTTCTTCATTTTTCCCACCAGATGAATGTGTCCAGAAGCCCATACGCGAAAATGCTAAAGATCTAACACGTCTTTATATGAACGGATTAAACACACGTCTAATAAATTCCTGCAGAGTTCCGAAGTGAGGACTAAGTTTATTTGGTTGACGTTATACAGAGAAACGTTTCATGTAAGGTCTTACTGCAGCTCCTTCAGAGCAAATTAACTGGGTTCAACAGCTATTCCTTAAAACATAACCCTTTGGCTTGTAGTCTAACTTAACACAATCCGCAAATATCATTCAATTAAACTAAAACTAGGAATCATTTAAAAATCCCATTAGGTTTGGAGGTAACAATGCATCTGTACGATGGGGGGGGGGGGCAGTAGGTCGCATGAAATAATCCGTAAATAAAGGCTGAATGAACCCCATATGAAACACGTTCTATTTCTCTTGATAGAGACGTTACTTGCATTTTGTATCAAATAATTTCGTGAAGTTTTGTGTCTGCATAAAGAAAGCTCCAAAGTTGCAAATTATCACATCGAACCCTATTCGAGCATGAAGAGAGAGGGACGTCTTCAAACAATTACGAAATTTGAGGATTGTTTGACCGTACAACTTCCTCATGAAATAAAGTGAAAGGTCGTGTGTACGGTGCGGATGGTGCCGCACGGCACTATCCGCACCGTACACACGACCCACGCAGCGGCTCTCAAGACCACCACCCATCAAAAAACTCGGTGCAGAAAGCCATATGCTGCAACTCAACATCTAATGCTCCTGATGATGGGCGTATGTACCCGAAACATGCCGAGCTAATAATACATCAATAAAATTACCTTGTTGCATCAAGTTGGTATCTCATTTTATTTCAATTACGAAATATTTTCGCTGCCTCATATTTAACATCCTAGCCGCTACGACAAATCGCTTTGAACATTCACACGTCTGGGTGTTAACTACGAGTGTTACTTGCCCGGGTTAAAACATTTACATGCCAAAAAACAAAACGAAAATCCGTTACTTTGTGCCATTTTGTATTTTACATTTTTGGATTGTTTCTGACAAAAGTGAAAATCAGTAAAATCGTGCTCTGAAGTAACTAAATTTTGGTGTTAAACTCTATCACGTAAATACCTTAAGTATCTCTTAAAATAAAATGGTAAATGGCCAACTTCTAATAACAAGCGATTTCTTACCCTCAGATGCACCTGGAGACGCTAGGCAAAGGAACAGAAAAAGATCTGGAAGACAATCACTGGCATTGTGTTCAAAAATTCTTTACCCGTCTTTTTTTCAAAATTTTTGGTGTAAAGATAGCATAGAACTGTAAGAAAATAAATATCCGTTAAACACAGCATGTTTGCTAGAAATAACAAAGAGCAACATCTTTCAGCTTTTAACTAACCCATTATCAGGCTATACATTATCATAAGGCGGTACAATGTGTAACATTAAAGGTAATGTTATAAGTTATTAAACGTACTGTTGTACATTACACGTCAAATTACTTGCATTCTGAAAAGCTATAATTTCTCATACATCTTGTACAGCGTAAGTACAGCGTAGTCAAAAGCCATAGCACGATGACGTCGTGTCTGAATACCAAATCTATGTAACAAGCATAAGATTTCTTGAAAACTTTAAGTTGATGCGTCTACGTATAACATTCATCCGTGACATCAGACTTCTGCCGAAGTGTCAATGAGGTCGTTGTTCTTCTGGAATAAAGCAGAGCTTTGAGATGGAGCTAATTTGTTTTTTGTGCCTTTCTCCAACTAAATGCACCACCATGGAAGCAAAAACGAGATTGGCATAGCATGCAGAACGTACTGAAGTTATTGAAAATATAAATATTTTTTCAGAAAAGATCGAAGGACGAGACCAGTTTGATGACTTACGCGCGGACACAAAACGGATCTTAAAGGAAACGTTGGATTTAGATTGGATTCATGTGGCTCAGAATATGTTCCAGTGGCGAGCATTTGTATACACGGTAATGGAAGTCCCGTTTTCCAGACCTGCTGACTGACCACCAGCTTCATACAATAGACTTGTCCCAGTTGACTTAACAGATTAAAAGCGAAGCGTGTCAGGAAACAATTTAGTTAAGCGCAAGGCTAAAATAAAAAAAAACTAAAGCTCTTTCGTAAGAATGGATTACACAAACCCGTTAGACTTAACGTGCTTTGGTCACGTCCGTTTCTCTGCGATTTTAAGTTGTTGAATTTAGATCTGTAATAAAATCTGGACCCGCCATAAAAATTATGGTTCTTCATGAAAAGAATGAATCAAAGTTTCAATGGAGTTGTCAATAGTTATATATTCTCCAATCACAAAATATTTGATGCCCTTCTTAACCATCTCACTTCTGGACACAACTTCAAGGTGATAATACTCGTACAGTAACGGATACAACTGAACATGTTGCCATTTTATTGAAGCAAATAAAATTACTCCACAAGGACAATGCTGTCATTTATTTTCCTATTTAAGGTTTCCACAATTGATGCGGCTGTGTGGGACATCATCTTTCGGAGTGCCGAAAGACCTGGCTGTATTTTCGACTTCGCGTCAAATATATTTTCTATGTAATCTGCTCTAAAAGCATTGTCAGTTCACGACTACGCGTAGATGGGTCACCGATATTTATTTTTACATTACATTCAGAATATTTTAAACCGGCTCTTCCTGTTCCCAATCAGTTAATCCTGGAGGCAAGTAGCTTTAAATATTTAGGAATAATTATACGAAGCGATCTAAACTGGGCAGATCATGTCAATTACAAACTACGAAAAGCATGGAAGGCACTTCATTACATAATGCGTGTACTCAAGAAGGGAAATGAAAATACGAAAGTTTAGCTTCGAGACCGATACTGAGTACGGAGCGGTGCGTTGGGACCCATACAGAGAAGAAGGTAAGCGCTTTAAATCGGGTGCAAAAGAGAGCGGCTAAATTTGCAAGTAATATAAATGAGTGGGGTTGAGAAACTTTGGTATAGCGAAGATTGATAGCCCGAATATGCGGCCTGTTCAAGGCATACACCGGGAGACGGGCTTGGAAAGCGATAGGGGGATAGATTTCTAAAACCATGTTACCGAGTAGGGACGATCATAATCGTAAAATTAGGACCCGAAAACAAAGAACAGGTGTTGGTAAATAATCCTTCGTAAATAGGACCATTAAAAGCTAGAAACAATTACCTGCAGGCGTACTAGCGTCTTTCCCCTGTAAACTAAACACGTTAAGAAGGAGGGATAAGAATGCAGTTACAGGCAAGGGAATTCAAGTGGGGAATGAGTGTAAATAAGTGAAGTGAAGTAAGGTGAAGTGAAGTGAAGTGAAGTGAAGGGATGTGGATTAAACTGGCGTGATATATGTGAAGCAATATTGTTTTGAAGTGAAGTGAAGGGAAGTGAAGTGAGTTACGGTGAAGTTCTTGGGGACAAAAGTACCGTGTATTTGGGGCTGACTTTATACTGAGGGTACTTGATTGTATAGTGACTATTTCATTTGGTGTGTATCTTGTACTGTGGTTGTTCTAACTTGTTTTGTAATGTGTGGGTGATTGTATGTTGGGGGGTTTTGAAAATTGTGTGGGTGTTTTAGTAATATGTGTACTTGTATTTACAGTGTTTTGTATTGCTTGTACTGTGTTTTGTATTGTTTCGTTTATGTTTATGTATTCTTATGTGCTTTGTCTCTACTAGTGTAAGAAATACTGCGGCAGAGTGAAAACTCAATTGCAGTAATAATAATAATAATAATAATAATAATCCCTTCCCCATACGGTCCCAACGACCTTCTCACATTGATCTCAACATGACAAAAAAAAAACTGAAGGCGGACAAGCATATTTACAAAGCGTATATTGCATTTTTACCTGAGGACTAGGGAGGCTATATGGTTGTTTGTTCTGCTGTGTAGAACAAAGTCTGACCGCGGCCAGACTTCAAGTCTATTGTCAGGTCGCAGAGACTGTTCTTACACAACAATTGAACGGGACATCTCTTTTCCCCCGAGATCTATAATTCTTAAACCAGTGTCCGCTAGACTCGTCTCTGGCTTGCTTTTTAATGGCGTATACTGTATTATGTTACAGATTCAGTTTAAATTCTCTGTAGTAATTTAACCGAACACTATAGTGGATTCGAATCCCAGTCAGATCAACACTCTGCGTGAGAAAAGGAAAACATTTTATATTTTTCATTCGACAAATCTGAGGGCGCAGATATTCATCTGTGCTGTGTGTCGGCATCCTTCGTGAGGAAGGACTCCTCTCTGATCCTCACAGATTTCACCTGTTTCTCCCAGTCATGACAGTTAACGCCACACTCGTCACAGGAACCGGACCATACCCAGTTTCATTTGAAGGATTTTTCAAGGTAATGAGAAGAGTCCAGGATCGTATTCAAGGTTTCAGAATTTATAGTGTCGGTTATAGAATGATTCGTTATCGGCGAAATGAAAGTGACTCATAGAAAGCAGTCGCAGTCCTACGGAGACGGCTACTATCCTGGTATGTTCCTGTAGGGACTGAATGCAAGCGATTGTGGTCCTAAGGAGATGGCTATTACCCTGATATTTTCCTGCATGGACTGAAAGCTTGCGGTCGGAGTCCTATGGAGACAGCTACTAACCTGGTATTGTCCTGGAAGTACTGAAAGCACGCGGTCGCATTCCTAGAGAGACAGCTATTACTCTGGTATTTTCCTGCATGGACTGAAAACACGCGGTCGCAGTCCCGCGGAAGCAGCTAGCTTCCAAGTATTGACCTAGAGGACTATTGAAAACCATCTAGAATCTCAGGGAGGACATGCAGCATCTCAGGTATGATTCGAACCTGGAACCCCTAGAATGAAATTCCAGATTTATAACGTTACCATTACACCAACATTTTCCGTGATATCCCACTTTTATTAACGGAACTGTGCTCAGATACGCTCCACCGCAAAGCGTATGGTTGTAATCGTTGAAATTCTGCATTAATACATTGCCTGTCAGTAATAGGTATTTGCTACAAATTAGCTTCAAAGAGAGTTTTGTGTGACTTATTCACTTCACCAACAACAGGGACTGCAGTGCCATATTAAGGTTTCAGACACAAAATGTGTGTTGTGTGGTAGATATCAGTAAAAATGTGGGGCAAATTCGAGTGCAAGATCACGAAATGTCGAACGAGACAATTCAAAATTGTACTGTAGACACACAAGGATGTTATTCTTCTCCAGACAAGTTGCTTCCACGAATACGAATCCACGACACTCAGCAATTAGTGATTACAACAGCAAGCGTGTTCTGGAGCGAGTCTTCAATGAAACAGCCTTTACTTCTAGTCTGGACAAGCAAAGGCAATTTAGTGTTTCAAGACGGTCCATACACCAAATTGCCTCACAGGTCTGAGCGCGTTGTCTGCGCGATGTAACAAAATTGAACTCTTGGTCCAGTCAAGACCACGTGATCACCAAGAAACCTGGAGATATTTTTACGCGATGCAACGTTAGTGTAGGGAGACCTATAAAATAACAAGGAGTTTGCAACATTGGTTTGCATTTGTTTAAACAATTTTACCAAGAACAGGTGGCAGAATAAAAAGATGTCATGGAATGATAAGATCACGAACATTCCCGTATTCGAGAGCATGTGTCAGGAATTGTAAAATATAAGGCCGAATAATACAAAATAAAACCCATACTTTAATCTAGAAGTAGGAGTTTAATACTTATACGTGTAGTTTTACCTACTTTAAAGTCATAACTTCTTAACATTTTGTCTCATCTCACTGGAAATAGCAACAATATTTAAGTCTAACTGTTATCGATATCTTATGTATATTGGGCCGTGCATCATTGTGATAGTTGAAGAATAAGAGACCAACTTGATGTGACTAGTTATTAAGTTTTATTTCACTTCTTCTATGCTCAACATGTTTCGGACATTAATACATCCATCATCGGGAGCCTGCGACTTTTCTATTGTATCACCTCACCGAAACTCCAACACACATCGAAACAAGAACACACGACCAATGTGGTGACACGAAAGAACACACGACCAATGTGGTGATACAAAAGAACACACGACCAATGTGGTGATACAAAAGAAAAGTCGCAGGCTCCTGATGATGGATGTATTAATGTCCGAAACATGTTGAGCATAGAAGAAGTGAAATAAAACTTAATAACTAGTGACATCAAGTTGGTCTCTTATTCTTCAACTGTTCTCGAT
>Ga0123352_10018513_pt1 | contig 11102 bp, 6 predicted proteins | sample TergutLab28metaG_FD_89700 | JGI IMG/M metagenome (GOLD analysis project Ga0123352, IMG submission 89700) | Labiotermes labralis P1 segment gut microbial communities from Petit-Saut dam, French Guiana - Lab288 P1 | ecosystem: Host-associated > Arthropoda: Insects > Digestive system > Gut ... | reverse complement strand
TTTCATTTGGGGATACATACAATCTTTAAAAGCATACAAATGAGATCATTTCAAATTCAAATACTCATGACAGAATCTTTAAGTGCAGCAGAGATCAGAGCGCACTGTGCCCTTTCCAGAGCACTGGCTTCAGCACATCTAGTGGCAATGGTGGGGAGACTCACCAAGCTATGCCTGTGGGCGGACCACTGTCAGTGAAGCTGAAGAGCAGCCCAGACAGCATTTCAAGGAGGAATTTGTATATATGCTTACCTCTCCTAACATTTAAGATGCTGGAATTTTGATACCCATTTTTACCTAGCTGTTCACAAAGCCATATTTGTGAATGTTTTAATTTTAGTAGTTGAAATCTCAAGATAAACAAAAAAACAAGAACAGTGTGAAGTATTTACAGGGCATCAGTTTTTTATAACTAAGTCTTGCTGAGAAGGCTGACAATCAGAACTTATGTCATGCAACACCTGATTTAGTTCAGCAATCATCAAGCAGAATATGAGTATAAGGGAGAAAATTTAACCCTGCTATATTCAATGAACTTAAGCCCTTCTGATTAATAACATAACAGCCCTAGATGCAGCCCTATCATAAGCAAGTCCCACAAGCCACTGCTGCTCATACTGGTATTCTGCACAACCTAATCCCCAAGGTTTACTGAAGCTCACAACACTAAGCAATTTATCATTTTTGCAACAGACATTGTGTTATTACACAAGTAGAGTCTGAGACATGTCTGTAACAAGGGAAAGATTGCTGGGATCAACGTGTAATTCCCAAATGTTGGTCATTTGGTCAAATCTTTGTTTGTAATACTGCCACCAATATGTGATGTGAGCATTTGCAGTGCATCACCTGGGGTTAATGTGCTGACACTATGGTGACAATCTTAGTGTGGTTAACTGTATGACATGGCAAAGATAGGAGGAAGAGCGGGTGGAGCAGTTATGGTCTGACTATTGTAAGGGACCATCTGATATGTGGGTGATGGACATGAAACCTAGGCAAAAATTGTTCAAATAAAATAGGGCATGGAAAACGAGGTGTTCTAAACTGAAATTGGGAAGGTTCATGATATCAGATGTAAAGGACCATTTTGAAAAGTATAATGGCTGTAGTTATCCAAGCATAAGATGAAATCTACTTCCCAAATCATCACCTGCAAGTGGCATGTCACATTATAGTCATGCACAATAAAACACGTTCCATACTGGTACAGTACCAAAAAATTATCTTATATACAGATTCTCATACTTGGGTAAATACAGTCTCTGTAACCATCATGTATATATATCCATATGGTTCAGAACAAAAAATTCAAACTTAACCAGAAAAGTGTCGTAGCACACTTTCATACCCTGCAGCACATCAATACAACCTGATGTAATAGGAATAAGGAACGGATCACAGCTGTACACAGGCCTATCATAAATAATGAGTGAGCAAATATCTGATATTAACTTGACTTTGAAGGAAGTGACTTTGATTGGGTGGATAAGGGAATTCACCAGTTTATGGACAAATGCTACAAAGTGTGTGAACAAACATCATGAACCTTATTTTAACTGTCACCTTCAAATGTATGCTGATCTATAACCAACAGGTTATGAACCTCAACCTCCTGTCCAAATTCTGCAGCTGTGTTGGCACCCATGGCTCCAGGTTTCATCATTGACAGTGAACCCATGGCCGATGATGAGGTAGTACTCTGCGTCTGTGTGCTGGCACTAGGGCGTACTGGGGTGAGTCCTGCCGAGTCCTGAATATCTATCCGCATGGTGATGACACCAAACGTCTGTAAAAGACAGCCTTGTTGAAGTGTGTATCCCGAGAGAAACTACGGTTGTGATTAAATTAATGAAGTGGCACAAGATACATGCCTGTGAAGTCTCCTGGTACGCTATTCTTCGAGGAGACTCGCCAAGTGGAACCGTTCGTATGTGCAGTTTCTGTATTTCATCTATTGTCCCAATTGTGACTGTGCTGTCTGTGGCCAGTGCCAGACTGAAACAATTTCACCACATCAACATCCCAGGCACAGCAGTGATGCCAACATTATTTCAGCAAGTACCTTATGATTTCCAACACATACCTGTCAGGGTAAGCTTCTGCATTCAGGGAACACATGTGATTCACTTCTTTCAGGTTCACATTTGAAAAAACGAGCTTATGGTTGGATGAGTAGATGACGGTAGGCCGGTCAGAACAGGCAAATACATTTGTTGTAGATAAAGATCTGAATGTGCGCAGCATTGTGGGCTGTGTTCCTAAAGTAACCTGTAGATTAAAAGGAGATATTTTATCTTGTAGGAGTGTCATCCCCATTGTGTCAGTTAAAACAGAAGGAAACAATTATGCATGGATATGACTGTCATAACACAAATATATTGTCAATTATACATAACATGTCAACTACATGTTTCAGCCAATATTATTTTTGGCCATCATCAGGTTGGATACAATTATCGGAGAAAACTACACAATATAATTTGACAGTATAATCATCAGTGTTGGTGTAAGTAGTAGTTGACATGTTATGCATAATTGACAATATAGTTGTGTTATGATGGTCATGTCCATGCATAACTGTTTCCTTATGAGATATTTCATGTACCGGATCCTTCTTAAGTCTCTGAGAGTAACATGCGCAGTGTGTCTAGCATGTTCAGAATACCAATATCAAACAATCATGAAAACACACAATTTGTGGAAGAGAATAATACCACAGTACTGCACTGTCTTGTGGAATGCAACTTACACCAGTCAGAAAAATTAATGTACACAGAGGTGCTAAGATGGTCACAAAAATGAGGGCAAAGTAACATACTTAAAAGTTCCTTCACTTTTCAAGATCTGAGGTGCTCATGGTGACAAACATTAAGAATCTGTCTTCTGGGATGTGATGCCATATTGTTTGGTAGTATTTTGAAAGTACCCGCTACTCCAACATTCAGGGCAGAAGAAGATGGAAGCACATGCAACTATGCACATCCCAGAAGGCTGTGAATGTTATGTCAGCAAGCAAACTTTTGTCAGATAAATTATTCTCATTCAAGGGCTGGTCATCAAATAATACTGTGGTGTCTACACGACTAGACCAGTGATGTGACTAACACAACTAAGTGTACTGCAGTGTTCCTGTTTTCATTTGAGAAACAACAGCCAGTGCCCCTAGATGAGTGAACTGGCTGTCCTATTTTTCATGCCAGTGTTATTCAGTTACAAAACATTCAAGCCTAGACGCTTATATGCAGAAGTGTGCAGTTATGAACAGACCCCTATCTAAGTCGTCACAATATTGTAATGTTCATAGTTTCTCTAAAAAAGGTACATAGTACCAGTCACAACAGCCCACAGAACTGCAGCAAAGCAGGCCTGTAATGCAGTTCTCACTAACATAGTTACAAGCCTACGTGCAGCACAATATTTCGCTAACTAGTGATCAAAGTTCACCAAAAGACACTGTGTAAACAACTGTGAATTCATACAATTTTTATAAACATCAGATAGGATAGCATCACTTGGTAGAGACCAATTATGGAAACGGTGCGCCACGTTCCTCAGTTGCGATTCTTAACTAATGTACGCATTTTCTTTGCACAATAAAGTTGTACACACTCACAATACTGTCTCAGTATCAAGATTAACAGTGTACTTCAGTACTAGCCTGCTAACTAAGAAACAATGGGTTTCACACAAGGTGAGGCCAACACCTGGGCAACTGACTGTACTGCAACTTAACATAATTCTTCCCCTTTCTTTCATTCCTGCAGATATATTTTTAGGTTACTACCATCCATTACAGAAAATATCTGACTTACGTTACTACCATAATATGCTTGTCATTCTTCTCAGCCACTGAATCATGTAACCAATTTCATGCAATGTGGTAAGAATGCAACCACAACACCATAGATTTCAATCTTCTACAATCAATAATATAACAATGGGCACTTGAATCTGATAAGGTGGAAGCTTCATTAGTGCCTCTTTGATGTATGGCAACAGAGTCTCAAAAACTACACAGCTTTTGTTAAGGTAATGGTTTTGTATAATGTAAGACAATGACCACTGCACACAATCAGCTGTACATCTGATGGCAATATCCAAAGAATCATTGCAACAAGGCAACAGAAATTAGACAAAACCAAAAAACTTCATAAGCACACTTCCATACTTGAAGTGAAACGCTGCTTATAATGCATCAATTACAAACATGACAGTTGTGCAACACTTTGTAGTTATGTTCAAAAACTTAATGTATGCAGAATTCATACTTCAGTGCAAAATGTGCTACATAAATAAATAAATAAATAAATAAATATATATATATACACATATATATATATATATATATATATATATATATGCACTGGCGCAGTTGGTTGAGGCATTGTGCTACAAGCCAGAAGGTTGCGGGTTCAATTCCCGATGGTGTCATTCGAATTTCTCAATGACATAACCCTTCCAGCCGCACTGTGGCCCTGGGGTTGACTCAGTCTCTAATAAAGATGAGTACCAGGAATATTTCCGGGGGTAAAGGAGGGCAGTGCATAGGGCTGACAACCTTATCACCTACATGTACCGATTGTCATGAAATGTGGGAGCCTCAACCTCCTGGAACCCCCAGGGCCTGTCCAGGTCTGTAATGGGATTGCTTTATATATATATATAAATGAGTTGATAGTTATAATGAGGATGACATTAACAGCAATAATCATCCAGAACCACTGTGGGGCCCACCCAGCCTTGTAGTCAGTGGGTACCAGGGTTGTTTCCTGTGGGTAAAGAAGCTGGGGCATGAAGCTGACCACCCACCAGCAAGTGCTGGGATTAAAAGTGTGGAGCTGTACCTCCACCATGCTTGCTTGTCTTTCTGGCATTGGCAGGGACAACTTTACCTTTTACAGTAAAAACAATATAGGCAATGTACATGTAATGTAACATGGTGAGATTTTTGTGTCAGGAGTTGAAGCTTTGCAGTGAAATGAGTCATCGATATTATGTAACATGTTGCCACGGAAACACAACAATGTGTACTGCTGTGATGTATATATCACTATCAACAATATGATATTGAAAGTACTGCCACGGTAACGTACTAATGTGTTCCCTGTGTACTGTTTATGGTGATATGTCCCTGACAATAATATAAATATATTTCAGTCTTCCTGTAATGCACCCTACATTGTGGACCAATTCTGAACAAATCTGGATTTTCTTGACAGATATGCTGTCTCCAAAATCACATTGGGTTATAAATTTAAGTTACCTAAATATGAGAGATTTTAGGCTTTCACTACAGTGTAGCTGAGGTCTGTACTCTTCTAATATGTTGTGCAGTGGGAACTGGTATTCTGTGATTAATGTTTCGGGACAGCATGATGATCACAACTTCAAGGGTCAAGATGGGACTGACGTGCTGTCCTGATGTGTGGGTAACACAGTACCAACTGATGCAGTGCATCATTGCAGAAGAGCAAAGACTTTACCTTCACATGTCACTACCCCAAGTCCTGTCTGTGCAACACAACAGTAGGCTTTACTGGTTCCACCTGTAGCTATTTACAGTGACAATGTCAAATATACATTTATCACACAGCAAGGTACTTACTTTTTTCTTGTCTGTCAACAAGCCAGTCTGTTTACTGAGTGTGAAGTAGAACATGGATCCATCCCCCAGTGCACACAGGAGGTAGGTGATTCCCTCAAAGCAAGTCATCAAGATTGATCTGGGAATGATCTCTGTGGTGATATACAAAAACAAGCCAAGTTATCAGCAGCCCATTCTCAAATACCCTTAGTTCACAGTTTTTCCTCAGAGCGAGAGCCAAGCGGCATACCCACAAAAAGAACAGTTCCAGTTGTAGTCTTTATGACTCTACACCGCATGGTCACTGCATTACCCATACCTAACTAAGTAATTTCTGCATGAAAAAATTATCACATGTTAGAAGTATTTCCCCAGTGCCTGATCTTTACCAATTTTCTGAAGGATTCATTAGTTACCCTTACATTACAATTTTGTGCTGTGTTCTGCTGACATCAACTAGTTATCAGTTTTATTTGTATTTAATTCTGGACCAACTTCCTTCCTAGCATCTAATGGAGATTCCATGTTGTCTTCATTATGGTATATATGTCTGTCACATATTCAGTGACACCACAAGATGAAATGTTCCACTCAATTTCAGTCACACTTGGTATTCTTCAAGTAGTACAAACAATGGCAATAAACCATGTTTTGAAAATTCTGAACAAGAAACTCTCATGGACATTACTTTAACTTCACAGGAACACAGTCTCTTTAGCTTAACCTCCAGGTTATACCACATTCATTAGGATTGCTGTGCAGAAATTCTCTTCAGTGGAATGGGCTTTCTTCAAGTCTGCACATACCCTGATTTATTCAACTTTTCTATCCTGTATTGACAACTGATTCAATGCACACTACACGTACAGTACCTTGTAATATATATTCTTTGCATCGTCACCTTTATCTTCAGTTGTGTCACACACATTCATAACCAAAACAATCAGCTTGTACTAGTGTCACATACAGCATCTCATCACTAACAAACTTCAAACACTTAAATCCTGACATCAACAACAACAGCAGCAGCAGTAACAGCCACTGCCACCACCACCACAGCTACCACCACAACAAAGCAAACTTCCACCAGTCCAACTTGGGGAAAAAATTCCTAAGAACAAAAATTTTTAATTTTGCTTTTTACTAGAAGAAAGCTTCATCAATAAAACAGACATGTCAGGGAAATGCTCAAAAATGCCTCCAAGAGTGTCTGTACAGCAACCATTTTGGTATTCCTAACCCCTTGTCTTCTACTCCATCAAATTCTTCAGTTATGAGGACTCCAGAAAACACAGAAGAGGAGCCTGATGACCCTGGACCAGTAAATGAAGGAGCTATAAAAAGGGAATATTCCTCTGATTAGTTGTACAGCTCAAGTATATGACCAGTAACAAAAAATTCCCCATAATAACTCTGGTCAATATACTTATTAATTGACAATCCAGAATATTCGATAACTTGGACCTGTTGGGGCCTATTAAGTCCAATTAATTTATTGAGTTCAATTCATCCTGCTTTGCTTGGGACTACCTACTGATTAATTATGTGTTGTCACAGTGGTAGCCCCTTCACCATTAAATGCACATGCACGTAGTAGTTACAGATCTTTTGTCAGTTTACCCAAGATACTTCAATTTAAATTTGTGTAATTGTCTACCTACTGCCACTATCAGAACTTTGCTAGTACATCTTCATTTTTTCTTACAAGCCATCTCACTGTTCATACAAATGTACTCAGATATTCTGTTCTCCATTTTCTAGTTACAGAACAGCTCAGCAGAACATGTTTGACATCCTCATCACCTGCAAGAAATGCATATTCCTTTTTTTTTCTTACTCCTTTCAGTTTCGACACTCCTGCTAACAACAGTGCTATCCCATGTACTTCTTTCCTAGCACAGCATTCTATATATGGCCTACTACCCCAAGCTAAAATTGATAATGCAATACAGTAGCAATGACATGTTTTCATACATTTTACTACCACATTCTGTCCTTTCCACAGCATTACATATTTCTTCTACCAGCTTAATTATTTCTCTTATACTACACTCTTGTTGCTGCTTCCACACAAATGTTCTGCTTGCACCTCCTGCACCCATCTTCTCACACTCACACAGCTCTACACAACTTGGTCATACAGTCGAAACTAAACAACCAAAGTTATGCAGACAGTAATATATTTCCACACATTTTAATTCAACATTTTCCAGGCAATACTTAAAAAGGGTGTTGGAAATGCTTTCCTTTAGCTCAAAGACAAGTGTCACATATCTCACAAATGCTTTCTGTTGCATTCTCCTGAGCGCAAGGATATCTTGTTACAGCAACCCTTGTTGTACATCCTACTTGTGTTCATACAACAAAAAGACATACATTGCGAATGGTATTCCAATAAGAAGTAATGGAATAAGTTGGGGTTTGGGGCAATCGTCGAAAAGACAGCCCATTCACATGTGGTATACATAACAATTACTGTGTTATAGACATTAATACAGAAATAAGCAATTAATATTTTAGTTCATGTACAAAAAAGGAATTGTGATCAACTTGCATGCACCTGTAACAGATGGTGTATGTTCCACATCATCGCTGTCATGGGTGATTTAAATTTACTCTCACAGGTTTTTCTACTCAGTCACTTTATTACCAACAGAACATCCACATCACCAACATTAAGATTATTGCTGTGATTATTTATCAAAGTGTCAGTATTCTGTTCCTTGATTGTATGCATCATCAAGCCACTTGCAGGTAGAACAAGAAAGACTGTTAACTGAAGACAAATAAACAAACCAGGTGGTCTGAAGTAAATGGCAAGTGCACAGTGAATGACGCAGTTTGTAGTGAGCATGCAGCCTCCCAGTTTAGTTCTGTGCCATGAATTTCATTACTCTCAGCACTGTCCTATTGTGCAGCCAGCCAAAGAGCATTCAACCAGAAATGAGCAGTTGTACATTACGAACCAGTGTACACTGACAGGGGCATTAACGCAAAAAGGCATACAACACAGGCTACCTGTATACATATCATCTTTAAACATTCATTCATTACATTGGCATGTGCAGAATGTGAATATTCCTTTTGTCCTTTTAATATATCATTTATTTCTTGATTAGTTTTAATTCTCCAATAGCCATCATCTGTTCTTGTAGGATCAAATATTTTCCTCAGTATCTTTCTTTCAAAAATCATCAGTTTATTTGTCATATTTTCCTTAAGCACCCACGTTTCAGAGGCATAAGTTACTGCTGGGCAAATTAATGTGTCATAAAGTTGTAGTCTGATGTTTCAGGATATTAATTTTGATAAAAATAGTTTTTGTGAACATGGTATGCCCTATTTCCTGCTGCTATTCTTTCTTTAATTTCCTCCTAAATAGCACTGTCAGTATTCACCATTGTTCCTAAGTATTTAACTGAATTTATTTGTTCAAACTGTTCCTCTCCTTTATTTATGTAGGTAAGGTGGATTGTTTTTCTGGTACAAAATAGACATCAGGTTTTATTGTTGTTTACTATTAGTCCAGCATTTAGCGCCTCATATTTGAGTTTGCAGAAGGTGTCAATTAAGATTTGCTTTGTACTTCCAATTATTACAATGTGATGGTAACATATCAGTGTGAATTTATGAAGAATCCTAGTTCCCCTCACAGCACACCACACATCAAATTTGACATGATGTGATGTCTCTATTGTAACATGGCAAACATCTCATTGTGACAGTTCACATACCCAGTGACTTGAAGGCAAACTTCACCACTAAACAGAACGTGTATGGGGTCTATCCCACATTCATAAAATCCAGTCTTGCTTCAAGATATGTATCACACAGCCTGTGAACCACAGCTGTTGAGGAACAATCAATAAATATGAACACCACAGTTTAGTTACATTTTGTTCACGTCTGCTGCACAAGTCAAGACAGCAACTTCCTTTGACGTCTTCAATCCAAGAAAAATTTCATCTATCTTTTCTCAGTTTTGTTACTGTCTACAATGGAACACATTGCTCAAAACATTTTGATGTATTTGTGAATTGTTTTCCTTTAAGCCAGGCACATCAGGAAATGTTCCTCTGGATTTACACTGGCACTTCTTGTAGGACCTGCACACACTAATGCATCACACCAAAACATATGATGCCCGTATGTGACACACATGCCAACTGAAGATGACAAACACAGACTACAATGTCTGTCTAATAAGTAGCATTGGAGTGAGCCAGTGAATGGGTTAGATTTTATAAGAAAAGTAGACTGATGTGAAGTGACCAATGACAGTCAACATTCAAAATAATGACCCTATTAGTTGTAGCTACCATCCACGGCTGGATGCTACCCACCACTCACCACCCCCCCATCTGGAACCCCCTGAAAAGCTATGGCTGTGGTGACAAATAACACATTTAAATTCATTGCTTATTAAAATAACAGTAATGTGACACTGCCTGTGTCTTACCTCCACCCAGAAATTCCCTGTTCACCTCTTCAAGCCCAGGCAGACGCAAGATGCGGGCAGATATGTCAGTCCACAAGCCCACTGCCACAATTTCTGCTTTGTTGCTGTTCTCCTGAAGAGGCGTGACATCAAGACATGCCACTTCATGCTCCAGAGTTGCTTGGCTGAGCAAAAAATAGCAGTGTTACTGTGTTACTTCATGATATTGATATTGATGCATTTGTTAACTACAATTGGGTTGACACCCAGTGGCAGTAGTACGTGGGCTGATCATTTAACTCTGGGACTGACTTTTTTTTCTGGGAAACTATAATACGTAGCGAAATGGCAACAGAGTGGGACACGTGGCAACTCTGTACAAGTGTATGTGCAAAACCGGAGGTCGGTATCTCCCCGCATTCGCTCTGTGGAGGCCCTTGGGTGAACGTCTACAACAGGTGCGTCGCATTTCATGATGGAGGAGAAAGTGCAGCAGTGTGTGTGCGCATTGATTTCTGTTTCTGTCTGGGGAAAACTGGTGCTGTAACATATGAAATGCTGCAAGCAGCTTTCGGAGAGTCGTGCCTAAGTCGGCCTAAGACATTTGAGTGCTATTCCCATTTCAAAAGTGGACGCTGACCCTTTGAAGACGACCCCCGCCCAGGCAGGCCTTCCACCTCCCACACCGAGGAGACCGTGGCACGTGTGGGAGAAATCATTCGTGCTGACCGACGTCTGACTATCAGAGAGGGTGCAGAGGAAGTTAGAATAGCATTCGGTACGTGCCAGAAAATTCTAACTGAAGATTTGCGAATGAGACGTGTGACAGTGAAATTTGTGCCCCGTCTCCTAACGGCGGAACAGAAGGACAATTGCGTGTCAATTTGCACTGACCTCTGTGATTGAGCCCAAAATGATCCCAACTTCATGTCCTCAGTAATCACTGGTGACGAATGCTGGGTTTATGGGTATGACCCGGAAACAAAGCAAATGTCCTCCCAGTGGAGCACATCATCATCTCCTCGACTGAAGAAAGCGCGGCAGGTGAAGTCCAATATCAAGACCATGTTGATTGCG
>Ga0123352_10018512_pt1 | contig 11102 bp, 7 predicted proteins | sample TergutLab28metaG_FD_89700 | JGI IMG/M metagenome (GOLD analysis project Ga0123352, IMG submission 89700) | Labiotermes labralis P1 segment gut microbial communities from Petit-Saut dam, French Guiana - Lab288 P1 | ecosystem: Host-associated > Arthropoda: Insects > Digestive system > Gut ... | reverse complement strand
GGGGGAGGATATTTTCAAACTGACAGTTTGGTATGAGAGTCTACATCTGCCTAGTAATGATAATGGTGTTCGAATAGTAAACTTTGCCACATTAGAAAATATGGTTGTTAAGTGCACGCTGTTCCCACACCGAAACTTTCGTTAAGAGCCTGAACCTCTCCTGATAGGAAGACTCACAGTCAGATTGATCACATATTGATGGATAGGAGATGGCATTCGAGTAAATTCCATGTACAGTCTTTAAGGGGAACTAACTGTGATATTGACTGCTCACTGGTCATTATAAAAGTATGGAAAATTGGAATTAAGTTAGCAAGCAGCACAGAAGATTGATGTGGAGGGGTTTTATCTCAAGAAGCTAAGTGAGCCAGAGGTTTGGAGACATATCAGATAAAGATCTGAAACAGGTTTGCAGCTTTGGAGAACTTAAATGATAGTGAGGCCATAAATATGGCTTGGGAAAACATTAAAGAGAATATCAAAACCTCAGCTAAAGAGGGTCTAGGTCTGTATGAATTGAAGCAGCATAATCCATGGTTATCGATTAAGATTGTTTAAGATTTTTAGATCAAAGGAAGCAGTCTACAGTGCACTGGTTATAGGATCCAGACGAAATTAGTGTAGATAATCTAAACAGTGTAAAACATGAAACTGTTTGACATTTAAGGAACAAAAAATAAGGAATATCTGAAAGCTAGAGTTGATGAACTTGAAACTAACAGTAAGATCAAAAATATTAGAGAATTGTGTAGGGGCATCATTGATGTTACAAAGGGTGTAGTAAAGGATGAGAAGGGTAATTAGATTACAGACTGTCAGAGTATTTTGGCTAGGAGGGGAAATTATTTCTCTCAGCTGTTAGATGTACATGGGGTTAATGATGTTAGGCAGACAAAAATACGTACAGCAAAGCCACTAGTGCCTGAGCCGAGTGCCTTTGAGTTTGAGATGGATATTGAAAATAAAAAAAGACACATAACCACGTATTGATCAAGTCCCACCAGAATTGATCAAAGCAGGGGGTAGAACATTTCACTCTGAGATCCATAAACTTTCGGAGGAATTGCTTGAGTGGAAAGAATTTATTATTCTACCTATTTATAATAGGGGTGATGAAACAGAGTGTAATAATTTTAGAGGCATATCACTTTTGTCAACTATGTACAAAATTTTATCCAACATCCTGCTTTCAAGGTTAATTTCATATGCAGAGGAAATTGCTGTGGATCATCACTGTTGATTTTGATGCACCAGGTCAACTACTGATCATATTTCCTGCGTTCATTAGATGCTTGAGAAAAAATGTGAATGCAACGAAGCAATGCATTAGCTATTTATAGACTTCAAGGAAGTCTGTGATTCAGTTAGGAGGGATGTCTTGTATAATATGCTCATTGAGTTTGGTATTCCTATGAAACTGGTAAGGCTAATAAAAATGTGTCTGAATAAACCCTGTAGCAGGGTCCGGCTAGGCAAACATTTGTCGGACATATTTCATGTTAAGAATGGTTTGAAATGCGGAGATTACTTTGAACTTTGCTTTAAAGTATGCCATTAGGAGGGCTCAAGTAAACCAGGATGGCTTGAAATTAAATGGTACACCAATTTTTTGTTTATGCTGATGATGTTAATATATTGGGTGGAAGTGTATATACTATAAAGAAAAACACAGAGGCTTTACTAGTTGCTAGTAAGGAGATTGGACTAGAAGTAAATGCTGATAAAACTAAGTACATGGTCATGTCTTGAGATCAGAATGCAGGACAAAGTCATGATATAGAGATTGATAATAGTTCCTTTGAAAGGGTGGATGTATTCAGATACATGGGAACAACCTTAACAAATCAAAATTCTGTTCATGAAGAAATTACGAGTAGATTGAAATCATGGAATGCTTGCTATCATTTGGTGCAGAATCTTTTGTTTGCTATCCAAAAATGTAAAGATAAATATATACAGAACTATAATTTTTCCTGATGTTCTCTATAGGAGTGAAATATGGTTGCTTACAATGAAGGGAAATGTAGGCTGTGGGTGTTTGAGATTTGGGTGCCGAGGAGAATATTTGGGCCTAAGAGGGATGAGGTAACAGGGGAGTGGAGAAACATCGTAGTAGGTAGAATACTGCATTCCACCTACGTGATGTTTCTGTGTTTGTATCCATTTGGTGTGACGGAGGATCAAACAGTTACGTGGTGGACTTCGTGAAACATGTTGGAGTAACTAATGAATAAGTGTAACGTAGCTTGTAGAATTGTATATTAAAGGGTTGGTTGGCACAATAGCTAATACGAATTTAATGCACAGTATTGATAACTTCAAAATTGGATTCCATGTTTTTATACGAATGTGCATCAAATGCATATACAATGTAATGTAATACTCCAGACTGGCTAACATAAAATTCATATACTCTAAGATTTCTGCAGTCTTCTTACTCTCACATTGTTGCTTATCCATATGCTCTTTTGTTTGTATCCACTCTCTATTGGTGAATGCGTTTTTTTTGGCAGGATAATTTAATTGTTTTATTTATTTTTCCTGTATCTCTTTAAGTACCCTCTTTTATGTCTTTATGAAAACTGCATCATTAATTATGTGTTCCCAAGACTTCTTTTTTGCTGTAGTAATTCTAGGTGTTATGTATTTTCTGATATTGTTTCCTTGGTTTTTGCCAGTGTGCAGAAACAAAGGTTTGGTTTATGTCAGCCAAGATTAGACCTTGGGTTTATTTATGTAAATCAGTTTTTTATGTGTTTGTAGGCAGGCATTATATCACATTGACCTGTGTGCTCTCAGTGTTCATAATACATTTATTGTGATATTTGTTAAGTGTTATTTGATTTTCCTAACAGTACCAAATGAACTGTATAAGTTCTGGGCTTACACATTTTGTATCATATATTTTCTTTCCAGGGCCATAAGAAGATTGCTGGTAACAATACCACTGCAGACCGTTTCCGTCTTTTAGTTTCTGATGGAAGACATTTGAACAGCTTTGCTATGCTGGCAACCCAGCTTAATGATAAAGTTACTTCAGGAGAACTTTGTGACTTCACTGTGATCCAAATTACACGATACATCACAAGTATGGTGGCGAATCCAGACAAGGGAGAGAAGTATGTTGCGTTATGATTTCTGGCTTACAGACTGACTGACTAACTAACTAACTAACTAGCAAAATAAATAACTACATGGAGCAGGGTCCTTCTGGAGAAGCTAAGAGGTTCTCAACAAATCAAGAAATTTTCTGATAATTGACCCAGTCTAGAACAGGATTGCAATGACCTTGAATAAAAATGAACAAATGTGTGTGTGTACTATGAGTAAATTTGTGTTTTAGGGTAGTAAGAACCTTATATTATGGTTAACCTTTATCCTGCTGGGGTAGGTATTTAAATATTATTGCATGATTTATGAAAAATGTGAGTATTTTTGAACAGAAAATGGTAAAATTTTGGAAATAAACAGCATCTTGTGGAAAGTGAAATAGAGATTGTGCAGTATTTGCTGAAAGTACAGTAAATTTCCTTGTTTCCTAAAATATATGAAATGAATTTGTATGAGTATTTTCCTATGTATGTTCATGTATGTGAAAGCAAGTATTTAAATGGTTATATGTCATTATCACAAGCTTTTCTGTCACAGCCACAGCAATGTGACAATACAGTAATTTCCCTGTCATAGGAATCTTGTCTGTGAACCACTTTTGAGTTGCAGCCAGTTCACAGTTCCAGTTATTGAATTTGGTATGTAGACAGTTTCAAAGGAGGTCTCATGTCATACCTAGACTTTGGTCACTTGAAGTGTCCACATAGAACTACATAAACTGAGAAGTTTACAGGAAGCCAATCCCATTTCTAAAATATGTTTCACATCATGTCCAAGCAAGGACTACTGACATTCACAGGCCAAAGGTTGTCTTGAACAGAGAAAAATCAAAAAGTATGCCAAACTCATAAGAGGAACTGATATTCTTTCAGCTGCATTCGTAGATGAATCCATCCTTAGAAACAAGCCCAACAGTCAAGAAAAAAAATAGAAGCACCCTTCAATAGCTTCCTTGCTTGTCAAACAGTGGCATCACAGTTCTGGCCTAATGAGTATGGCCTTACTTGGAATTCTGAATGATCAAGTTAAATCTGAGATGGAGAGTCTAAGGTGCTGTAGAAATCACATAAACAGAGGAATTATTCAGTTCTTTGTTCATCAGCAGTCAACAGTTTACATACTGCACATGATTCATGTATATGAATAAGTGAACTTATGAACTTACCCATGTTAAGTCTTACATTTTGTTTTTGTGCAAGCTTTCCACTTGTGTATTCATTTCCAGTATGAGTGAATCTTTGATCATTTGTTTTGCAGTATGGCATTGTGCAAGGACTTATTTTTAATGGGTATGTCCGTGTTGCCATTCAGTGTGCACTGATGTTCAGATTAAGTAATATGAATGATGTTATTTTATTATGCTTGTTTTATATTTGTGGGGTGTCTATTTGTAGACGTGTAATGGTGATTCTGGATATTAAAATACTGGAATTGGGAACTGCAATTGGATTCAAGATAGGAAATCCTAAACCAATCACTGGTGGTGCTGAAGCAGACACTGCTGGTTCCAGGCAACATGTCCCCAGCAGATCAGTACAGCAAAGCTGTAAGTAATAAGTAGTGTGTATTATTTACTCATGTATTATTTACTCATTTAAGGAAATAATATGAAGTTATTTCATACGAAGATTTAGATTGTGTTCAGCGTAGGAGATGGAGGCAGCATGTTTCCCAGAAGTTGTGGTAACCACCCACTGGACTGCATAGTATCTTGACTCAAAAGATTACACTGAGCATACACTGCGATAACCTCAAATCGTACTCTCAGTGTGGGTAGATTTGACTACAGTAATACAGAGAGTACCTGTGATTTTGTCTCCTAGCACAGGAACACATGATCTTGGAGTTTGTGGTCTTTTTTGCCATTGATAACTTAGCTCATGGAATAGGCACATGCTAAACATTTTCAATTACACCAATTTTTAGAGAATTTGGTCTGCTAGATCTCCATATTTGAATCCTTGTGGTTGGTACATATGGGGAACACTGAAACATAGGGTTCATGTGAACAATCCACATTCTTTGCAAGAAGAGGAGGATAATATTCAGAAGGAAACTGCTAATATATCAAGACAAGCTTTGTCTTGTGCCAAGAAATAATTTCATACTGAACAAATCTTGCTGAGAAGCTGGAGGTTGACACTTTGACATTCATCTGTGAAGTGAGAATAAGCAGAACTGCAATGAAAAAATGGACTCTAAAATTCCTGGTAGGTGTAAACTTCCTCTGTGATAAAGCTCCTGTGACAGCTGCCATGCTGAGGGACATGGTTGGAGGTACGCATATTGTAGTAGCGACAATACTAAAGACTTACAGCTTTTTCTGTACAACAGAATCCCAAATTTCTTTCTCTAAGTCTCAACAGAATACACCACGTAAGTGGCATAGGGTTAGTAAAGAAAAGAGAAGTGAGACTGTCTGCATGCCTGAAATTTTCAGGGACCCTAAGCACTGGCCGTTGAAAGCATGTAAGTGTATGAGGGGAAATTCCATAAGTTCTTTATCTTAGTACTAGTTGTTTGTAATAGGTCATATTCACATTCTGGCTGTTTTACTCTAAGAAATATTTCCTAGAAATTAACGTCGTAGAAAATGGGAAGCGGGGATGTAAGTATAAGAATATGGACATTGATTTTTATACTAATTTATGACTCTGATGTTTTTACTGAGATTAAAAGTAAAGAAGTCCTTATGTAGTCCTCTTGTAATTTGTTCCTCATTCATGTGTGCTAGTGCTGACATTTTGAGAAGCTTGATTTCATATCTTCTTTCTTAGCATCATCAAATAGAGCAGCCACCAATGTGACAGTTATGTCTTCTCCAGGAGGTTCTGTCAGTACACATCCAATATCTAGCCTAAGCCCTTATCAAAACAGGTACGTATACATTAAAATAAGATGTGTGTGCCATTGGTCATTCAGAGTTAGAAACCAGGTTTGTTCAGTTCACTGTTGTGATTGTAAATGCAGTATATTAGTTGATTTGTATTAAGGATTGTGAATAAGAAATTTCTGAACATTAAAATGATGAGGAGGTAACCTTCACCTGTTAAACCCAAGTAGTTTCTTGTCACAAAGATCCAGTTGATATTTTAGCACATTTGATTTTGTGAGAGAGAGAGAAACATGGCATTTTAATAATGGAACGTGAAGGGCCTTACCTCAAGTTACCTAGTCAAAGGTCAGTATAGAAGTAATGCCTCCTTTTTTTTTTCTCAGAAAGTATTATTACAATTGTAATGAAATTTGCATATATCATGGGTGTATGCTTTTCAAAGTTGAGAATATTTTTCCACAAAGTCTCTTTCATTGTCACACTCTGTATTTCAGTATGTCATCATCTGCAAAATGGCATCCCCATTGTTGCAGGTGCCTCCCTTGTGCACAGACTGGTGTGCAGTATGGTATTGTCATTCAGGAGGAGGATTTGATTCATTTTTTTTTTTTTGGTTGGCTGAATGCTTCAAATTCATTGTTTTAACTTCTTTAAAGTCTGCACTTATTGCTCTGAATTGATTGTGGAACTTCTCTTCAAGAATTCCAGTAACAAGATGCCTTCATTGTCCCATAAGTTACTAGCCATGACTTTACTTGCAGTCTGCAACTTGAATTTGTTCTCCCACTATCTTACTACAGTCCTGATTTAGCACACAGTGTGTAAGAAAAGCTCTGACACTTGGAGCAGAGTGTTTTATGGAGCCGGCCTACAGCATCTCATGCAAAGTTGGAAAAAGTGTGTTGATAATGAAGGAGACTTCGTGACAAAATAATCTCAACTTTGTAAAATATGTATCCATAATGTAAATTTCATTATAATTGTCATTATAGATTATGAAGAAAATAGGAGGCATTACTTTCGTTCCACCCCTCATATATTTACTTGAATCATAGTGGATTCAGACTTGGATTTGACATTCAGAGGACATAATAAGAATCAGACTTAGATACTGGTATGTGCAGCATGTGAATACAGTGGAACTTTTATCCATATCTTCTGAAAGGACTGTGAAGAGAAACGGTATTTGTGGGAAAACAAATTTAAAAAATGAAATGCATCAGAAACACAAGAAAGCCACAGAAATTGAAAATTTTAAATTTTACACTTGCATCAACAGAAATAAAACAAACAGAAGTTCGTTTGATACCTGTGTGGAAATTCCATTTTGGGTGCTTGTTATGAAGTAAATTGGAATGTGTTATACCTTTCAATATTTCTGTGACCTGTTAGCAGCAGCTCAACTGTTTGTCGGATTTTCATGAAATTTTGCATAGGTCTGCTACAGACAGACTCCTATTTTTATGCAACTAAACCCTGTAACATAGAATAGTGACTCAAAATAGTACATTAAAATATTATGAAAGTGTTCTTGTAAATACTGTTCATTTATTTATCGTATGTTTTTGAGATCTTTTATTCTAATTTTTCTGTGTAAATATACCAGCCTTGATTAATATGACACAACTTATAAATGTTTGACTTGCAGTTATCACAGAAATACAGAAATTGCTGAGTTTGATAGGTAGTTCATCTGCATAACCATATAAAAGTAAAGGATCACAGTTATACACCTTACTGAAGATAAAATGCCTGCTTCATATTGGCTGTTTTCCTTGAATTCTGTCTTAACTAATTGCTGTTGGAAATAACTCTTAGGTGGGTGATTAAAGCCCGTGTCACATCCAAGACTCCTGTGAGGACTTGGGCAAATGCACGAGGAGAAGGGAAGCTCTTTTCAATGGATTTAATAGACGAGAGCGGGGAAATCCGAGCAACGGCATTCAAAGAGCAGTGTGACAAGTTCTATGACATGATAGAGGTAACATAATGGACAAATATTTTGGCATTGTGTTTACTTTGTACATTCCACTGAGCCTTATATCTTACCTGTTGTTTTTTACAGGTTAACAAAGTGTACTTAATCAGTCGATGCACGCTGAAGACTGCAAATAAGACATTTACTAATCTTAAACATGATTATGAGATGACTTTCACCAATGACACCCAAGTGATCTCTTGTCATGAAGATGCTTCAGATATTCCAACACTGACGTTTGATTTTGTGTCAATCAGTATGTTGGCTAACTTGGAAACTAATGCATTAGTCGGTTAGTAAGAATATTTAATATAGTTGCATGTTGGTTATGAAGATGTGTGTGCACTAACCATCCTAGTAACTCAAGGAGCAGTGTTTCTTGAGAAGCTGATTGTCATTTAGCTGGTCAAGATTCCTCCATTTCATAGAATCTGAGTTTGTTACTGTGTTAACAAGAGGCCAACAATGGACCTATTTTCAATCAGATAACTTATCTCAATCAATGGAGGTCTGTGGATTTTTACACATGACACCTGAACAGGTCCAACTTATTTGGTTTACTTTTGAAAACTTGTTGGGCTGATTCTAACATTGGAATGAAATGTGATTTTTCAAAAGGTCTGTTTATCTGAGCATGTGACAAACAATGGTGAATCCTGATCCAGAGGTCAGGTCTGGTGCAACAGAACAGTGCTACATTACCTACCCTTCTGCTAGACCCCATGTCCTGATCAGGAAATGCCTTTTATGACAAATCAATATAGGACAAGTGTTGGGCTGAGTCTGACAAGAGGAATTTAAAGGGCTGATGATGAAAACATGGTCATGTATTGATGTCCTGTCATGCATTACAATAAAGTTCTTGCTTTGTGTGCATGAGAATGCCTCAGTGGATGTCTTACAGTTGAGGTATCATCCCTGAGTTGATTATGTTGAAGCTTATGGCCTTTGGGTCTGTGAGTGGGAGTAACAAGTAGATGGGTCTGCAAAACAGATGATGTTTCAATATTGCAATTCCATTTGTGGCAGAATGCAGAAGGTCATATATGTTGACCAATGACAACTCTGTTGGCAGAGTAATGTCACAGTTTTTGATACATTGGTGCAACATCTTAACCCAGATTTTTAAATCAACAAACAGGTTCTGTGTGCTGGATTTGTTTTGCATCTGGCATTTAAATTCTGCCACAGTCAGTCGAAGGAAACTTGCATTTTATTGAAAGTCTTTATGGTAAGGGGTATAGTGTAATGATTGCACATTTAGGAAAGGCTGTCCTATAATTATATGAAATGTTCTTCCTACTGCACAGAGAAAGATAGTTTTACAAATGTATTGCCATGTGCATTTGTAACTTAAACTTTGTGAGGTAAAGATTAAAATGTGGGACTGTGAATGCAACATTTCAAGCAGTAAACATTTCCGGGTTCCCCCCCCCCGCACAGAAAAACATTTATTATCATAAATGTGAGTGAATTGAGAATTTCCATGAGCAATCCTAACTTCTGTCAAAGATTAAATAGTTTTCATGCTGTTGTGTACTGGGAGCTAGTGTTAGCTTATCAAGTGTTTAATAAATATATATATATATAGTATGCATGTTTTATATTGCTATAAATTATGTCAAAGTGGAATGTGGAATATTAAAAATCACTTGGCAGAGCCATAGAGGATAGGAAATAATATTGTTACTGTTAGATTAACCACACATATGTCAGAAGGAACTTGTATTATATATTGAACAATTTAAACCTGCCTTTCTCCCCTTCACTATCAAAATTAGAAAACAACATGTTTGTTTATACTGTTATTTGGGCAAGGTTCTGCCACAGGTGACCAGACACTGATATAGTGGGAGAAATCCAAGATTCAGCCTATGTCCAGGAAGTGGACTCTATCAAAACAGAATGTTCTTGAAATGTTGTGCATGTCATAAGCCTTGCCATACCCCACATAGACTCATGCAAGCCACCAAGTCTGCTTTTGGATGAGATTGTTGTCATCACGGGACATATATCATCTGCCTTGTTGTTAGTCGGTTTGCTGCTGCCTCAAGCAGGCACTGTTCTCCAGGCATTATGTTGTATCACCATTACTGCTGTAATAAACCACACTTGTTAAGGTCTCTGCTGTATTAGCTGCCATTGCCTGCCCAACTCAGTTGACAAGCCTAGACCTCTCAACTTTCCAACTACACTGTACACCTGTCCCAGCTCTGATATTCCATCAACACTTTCCTGGACAGGTGGTTAAAATTCTGCCACATTTTTCAGCATTTTGCAGCTACTATATGACATTGAACAGTTTTTCTTAGCTTTCTTGGTGACTGGGTTGTGAATAAATGTGTAGCTATATGTAGAAAACCCACCTGATGCTCTTAATTTAAAATCAATTTAAAACTGTTTCAGATGTCATCGGTGTTTGCAAGAGTTCTGGTGAAGTTCAGACATTAATTTCCAGGAACACTAACAGGGAGCTGAAGAAACGAGAGGTGGTGATTGTTGATCAGTCAAACACAGCTGTAAGTAAATTAATTGTGAGTGAATGAAGTTGGTAGTTGAATGTCTGCAGCAACACCATGTCAGTAGACAACAGATTTTTACAGTTGCAGAATTTTTACATTATTATGTAGTAGGAAGACCGCCACTGTGTTCTAGTGGTCAGAGTTTCTGGCTACACATACAGAGGTCCCAGGTTCGATCCCCTGCCGCTACCAGATTTTCTGAGTAGTAGTGGGTCTGGAACGGGGTCCACTCAGCCTCGTGAGGTTAATTGAGGAGCTACTTGAAAGAAAAAAGTAGCAGCTCCAGGTCTAGAAAACAGAGATTAACGGCTGTGGAGACCCGTTGCGCTGACCGGCGGCAGCCGCTCTGTTGGTATAGTTCGCGTGCGGACTAAGGCCACGGAGTTTAGTTTATGTAGTAGGAAATATATTCACATTATCTAGTATTATGAGAATAAAGAGTCTAGGAGGCTGTGGTAGCCTAGACATTTAGGTGGGTTGTGGAGAACAGGAATGCATACACAATTTTTGTGGAGGTACCTTATAAACTGTTGAGTGAAGGGGGGGGGGGGCCAACAAGGAAAATTACCTTGAGGGATTGGGTTGGGAGAAAGGGAAAGGAGTAGAACTTCTGGAGGGTTTTTGCACTTTGCCGACTATGGGAATAAGAGGGCAT
>Ga0123352_10018510_pt1 | contig 11102 bp, 7 predicted proteins | sample TergutLab28metaG_FD_89700 | JGI IMG/M metagenome (GOLD analysis project Ga0123352, IMG submission 89700) | Labiotermes labralis P1 segment gut microbial communities from Petit-Saut dam, French Guiana - Lab288 P1 | ecosystem: Host-associated > Arthropoda: Insects > Digestive system > Gut ... | reverse complement strand
CCATTTTACAGGAGGCTGGGTGGGCCCCAGGGCCGGTCTGGACGGGCGGAAAATCTCGTCCCCACTGGGATTCGATCCCGGACCGTCCAGCCCGTAGTCAGTCGCTATACCGACTGAGCTACCGGGCCCACATCATTAATATTAGGGGAATAAATGCATTGTTACACAGCCTCGCTTCATTCGTCTTTTTGGCTGTACATGTAAGTTATCTAAGCAGATGCCCTCAGTACATTGACCCTCACCCGTATCATTCATTCCAATGGCAAGTATACAATACAAATCAACAGGTAGAATTAGGTACAATCTTAACGCTATAGTCCTGCAGGATATATGGAACCCAGAGCATGATGGCGCTTCCTTGTCGTCTTTCAAAACCAAAACCAAACTTCAAAATCTAACAACAGTTCAAAACATTGCCATAACTGAACGCCAAGAACATTTAACGCAGTATCACGTTACTAAAAGAAAAAAGTCATAGACGGAGTAGGCAGTACTTCGGGATTGTTGAGATTGTGGCCAGTTTGAGCCCCATATGGAGACCGTCGCTGGAGTGTTTTCTGAGACGTGCCACGACCACTTCCACTTTATCACATCATACGTAACCTTCCTCTCATTTCATTTCGTGTCACATAATCTGTTTCTCTGAAGTAATGAAGTATTATTACACAACAAGACATTTCGGAGGGCTGCCAATAATTGCCACAGAAATTTATCTCGTGAATGGTAAATTTCAGAGGGAGATAAAAGCAGTCACAAAGTTACATTACATCTGAGTTTCCACTGCAAATTGAAGACTGGGTATCTGCTGAAATATGATGGCGTGTCAAGTAGTAGACGAAGTCCAAAGTTCCGGAGAAATATATTAAATACTTCTTCAGGAAGGAAGTTAGAGGCAGTATTTTCCTATAAAAACGTTTTTAACCATTTGCATGACGTTTATTTGAAGAAGATTACAGTCTGACAAAAAAGTTACTACCAAAAATTAATAATTGTTAAGTATTCAAAATATTTACTCGTGTACCTCAGAAGATACAGAATTCAGACTTCACTTGACGTCTGCTTCTGACATGAGACGGATCGACAATCTTATATTTTTAGAAAAGGTAGTAGTGAGGCTGCTGCACATTGATTTTCTGGAGCGCAGCCGCATCGCAGCATCCATCCAAACGGCTCCTCCCAGGGCAGTGGCACCGCCGCCTAGAATCCTTGCCTGTTCAACTACATACATATACTCACACATGGCTTACTGGAAACTCACCAGCATTCCACCAGCATGTTATTTTCCATCAATCGAACAAGTCCTCGTTTCGAATCTGAGATGGAATGTTTCAACATGTCAACTAGAAGTACGCGACTTTTCTCGGGGATTTCAACTGCTGGGTGCCTTCCTCACTGCACTGCTTTGTAAAAACCCAGCAGGGGTTTATGTATATCTTTCTTTCTTATGGACAGAAAGTAGACGTATGAAGAGCCTTGTTGTCTGACTCTTCCTGCCAAACTTTAACACAGTTTGTCTATTTTCACAGTTTTCTGCATCACTCTTCAGTCACTGAAAATCACCGTTACGCCATAATTTCTAATTTTACACATTCCATAAGAAGAAAAATTCTGATACGAAAAATTGTGAGGTGAGCGCACAACCACTGCTAGCAAAGGGTCAGAACTGATACAGCAGTAACAGGTGTTGCAAGTAACACTCAACTTCTGTCAAGCTTCTACACAGACAGCATTGCGGCCGTGCGAAGTCCCCCCCCCACAGCTTTTTAAATCATTGGAGAAAGATGAGTGAAATATGATACGGGTTCACAAAACGAACTGGCCCTCTCTTTATGATTCGAGATACCCAAGTGGTCAAAATTTTTGTTTCTATTTTAAAAATGCTCTTGCGAATCTGTATGGGAGCACTGACTGTCCTGATTGAGGTTTGCATGGTTTTGCTCAGTTATTTCCCGAAAATGTTGTAATAACATGCATACTTTAAATTACGCCACATGTTCCTTCCACATCGTTACCAACCGATTTCTCATTCAACACAATACAGCCGGTTTGCTTATAAATACCTTAAAATAAAGTAAAAATGAACAAAATAAATACAAACTGTAAAATGGAGTATTGGTTGAAATGAATCTGTTAAAAATGTGGTGGAGGTGTAAAATTTTAACTACCTACAGTGAATTAATAATTTCGAAAAATAGAGAAACAAATAAAACAACTTCACTAATAGGAATAATAAATCTGTAGAACTACAAATTTAAACCGTGCAAAAATAGAATTTACGAATTTTGCTTGCGATTCTATATTGCTAAAAATAATGCAATATTTTTTGTACCAATTTACGTACTCATGCAAAGTACTGGACTTATCATAACGGCATGAAAGAAACATTTTTTATTAAATGCCAGCACCAATGATGAACGAATGCTTTCTGGTAACTGATTGGATATCCAGTCAGAGTTGTGACATTACAATCCTATTGTTAAAATCAGCAGAGTGATGTAGGATGAACATACAAAATCTCCACGTTTTGCCCACACAGTGCATTTATGCTCTTCATATGATTTTCAGAAAAATCAACGAATATTTCTGTTGAAAGTATGAACTGATTCTCTCTTGCAATTGAGACACAACATGTGAAATTAGAGTTTGTCACCGCCGTGTTCTAAAGATTCGCGTCTTCTGGGATGTGATGCAGTGGCTCTGGGCGAAAAGTTTCCGTAGTCTTGCAGGATCGTAACGCTCTCGACGGTCAAGCAGTTCGAGACGACCGTTAGATTTCAAGAATAAGGCTTCTTGGAACGCTTCACCCTGAAGATGAAGGCACCGAAACGTGGGGTAATTATCGCCCAAATCTTAGCGTCACATTCCAAAAGACCTGAATCTTTGAGACCACTTCTCTTTCCTGAGAGGTAGTCAATGGATTTTTTAAATACTATTTGTATGATGTTCACCAAGGATGATTGCCTGTCTTCAAAAAATGCTGATTTGTTTTCCGCGGGGCCTTTCTAATTTATCAAAATTAACCCTTAACCTGCTAACGTGGAGAATATGGTGAGCTACTAATAATGCCAGCAGATGGCAGATGGGATTTAATTCGGAGTTTAAAGGGTTAAACACATTGCTTCAAAGTTACCAAAGCAACTCTCCAAACTTTGCATTTGTGTACAAAGCAGTATATCGAAATTGGTTGCACCTGATTCAAGATACTATGTTCCATCATTCTAATGTCTTCACTTTCATTCTGCTATCACAAGGACTAAAGGACAAAACCTGGGAACCTACTGACAGAGTGATGTTCTTTCTAGTACCAGAATCTTTTTTTTTTTATTATTTTTTCCATGAAGTTCGCCACCGTCTACTCTTCTTCTCATTCGGATATCTATTTTTTATTGTGTAATCGTTCATAAATATTGTTTAAGGTACACGGAATCTGATGGTAATAAAGCAATTACAGTCATACAAAACGTTATACGAGTAACTAAAGCATTCATGTTTCAAAGCGGCACCTCTTCCTATATACAATACAATTTCGAACAATATAAATATTCGAAGAAAAGACCGAGAGTTTTACATCAGACAATCAGACATCTGAGTGCATCCTCAAGGGTGCAGTTTGCAGTCGGTCATATCGATCAAATCTCTACAGACTGAGATTTATGAATGGAGAAGCGTAGCAGGAGGAAATTGCTGACTTGTGATACAGAAATTTATTCTTTGTGTCTGGATTATAGAAAGCCTCTTAAAATTTAAAAATATTCCAAGACACATTTAGCATGTAAAATTAGTCTCCAGAGCCATACCATTACAAGTAATATAACAACCCAGAAGCATAAGACAGTTTTTACCTCCCACCGGTACGTTTCTAAAATAAAGCACTTGTATATGCAGTGGCTAATTTAAAGGTTTGTTTACTGGGACGCTGAAAACCCCCGAATATCGTGAGGCATGCCAAATCGACCATTGTTTTCCGTGGTTTTCTTCGGCTCTAGAACAAATGCTCAGTTGGTATAAAATTTATTAAAAGGGCCGGCAAATGCACTTTGGTTTATGAATGTAATTTTATTATAGCGATCACAGACATGTTTCGGCCACTCATGTAGCCATCTTCATGGTGGTAAGTACAAATACATTTATAGTGTCAGGTTCGCTCCACAGAATAAAATCATATCATTTTGGTTAAAATTAAATTAAATGGTAAAACAATAATAAGTATAATACATTAGGAGCTAAAAATTGTTGTCTGGAATGTGATTCTGTGGAGTGACGGACATAGCAGGTATACGTGGTGGACTGTGATCCAGAATGGTGAGAGATGGTGTAGTTTGCACAGCGGACTGTGTGGTTGTTACTGAAATCCCACGTCGAAATACGTGCTACTCCAGCAATTCTTCCAGTATCAATACCAGAAATCCCGCCCTTCCAATCTTGTCACTAAAATTCCGCCATAATGCACTACTATCAACGTGAACATGAAAGTCCAGCCTTAATGTCGTAACTTTCAGACTCTTTACCCTTTCAGTCTCAAAAGAGTTCACTTTTCATGTCTTCGCCTTCTTCATTGCCCAACCCTTTGCCCTATCTCCAAACTGCCTCCATCCGATGTATCAGTTTCGCTGTCTGGAGCACAACCATGATGTCACCCACACGTAAAGTCTCACTCTTTTCCACATTAATTCTCCTCTCTCCCCCTAAATCTCTATGCTTTAAATGAATGTCACGAATTACTTTCTATTTATGCGTTCAAGAAGAAAATCCTTCAAAATATAATTTCACCTTACGTCAAAATACTTTTTACAATAACCCGAGAAACCAAGACACAAATAGTGCATTGCTCTCAAGAAAATATTTAACTTTCTTTAGTGTCAGTTTTTGTATATTATCACTTACAGCTCGTATGGAGAGTGGTTAAGTGGGTGGTGGATGGACGGCCGTATGAGTGGGATCTGTCATTATGGACTTTACAGTATGCGATAGAAGATGTGACACCAGAAAGAATAAGAACATTTTTAAAAGCTCAGAGGTTGTCCCTTCCCGTTTGGAGCATGCAGAACGAGAAGCTACAAACACGAAGTCCTCTGATCAACAGTTTAATTAAAACGGAAAAATTGCTTAATTTACAATGTAGATTTTTTTTTGAATTTTAAAAATCAATTATAGAAACACAGGACCATCAGGCAAAACACTGATGTACAACACCAGATGAATAAGCAATAAGTTTGTACCAACAAGCGGGCAATTTTATGACATTCTTTACACTTCAGAGAGGTGTTCAACCACGTTATAAATGCCAAGTTTATCTAACGTCGGTCGGTGACAGGTTAAAGAATGAGTACGGAGCATTGGTGGAATGACAATGGTACGGGAAACCCAAAGTAGTAGATGAAAATCTCCCCGAGTACCACCTTGTCCACCACAAACCCCATAAGAATTGGCCCTGAACTAGTGCCCCCGCCATGAGAGGTCGGTGACTAACCGCCTTAGCCTTGGCAAGGATCCATGAATCAAGATAGAGCCCAATTTATGGGCCTTCAAGACGGGTTTTCTCCAGCGATATGAATATATAGTGGAATTTTATGTTGCAGTATTATAGGATGAGTAGCATGTATACTGAAGAGAAGTTCCTCTATCAGATAGCCGAAGAGTGGGTTGTAACTTACTGTCGTCAAATACGTATCGAAGTTAAGGAAGGGCTTCCGGAAGGCCGCTCAAAGAATTTTCCTCGTTTGCCTGTGAAGATAACAAGTCGATGGCCTAAAGAAGAGACCAGGAACAAACTTTGCATATTTCATTGGAGATCTTCGCTACAAAAACTATTAGAGTCCTAAATTCATTGGAGGTGCCTGGACGAAGAATTTCGGTGAAGCCATGTCCCGCAAGAGGACCTAACCGCCCGAGAAGAGGAGGAGAAGAAGAAGAAGAAGAAGAAGAAGAAGAAGAAAAGGAAGAAGTAGGAAAAGAAGAGGTCAATGGACCTAACGTCGCTTCCTGATCAGATGTCCGCGTCGTCGCTTAAGGGTATTATTTATGACAGGGTAAGGTGAAACACACACACACACACAAAAGTGGGATCTCTAAGGTGCGCATGCAATTTAAAGAAGATCGGGTAGTTGGCTGAAAATCTTGTTGGACGGGAGACTTAGAAATACTGATGCCGAAAACTTGTCTCTTCTTATGAAACAAGGAATCGCTCCAAATCGCAGAAAAATTATAAAATGCATGTGGACAGATAGCATAAAAGCTTCAGTTGCGAAAAGGGGCAAGCAGTTCACGAAGATGTGTATCTCAGCTAGGAGGATAAGAACAGTCTTACGAAACATTACGTTGTTAATATACTGTCATGTGCCATGGAAGATGGAAAGAGGCTACCATAACGTTAGGTGAGGGTCGGTAAGAAATAAGTTCACAGTGCGACATTTCACGCTACCGCCACAGTGAAGTTGAAGCCTTAATCTACTGGGATACGCTGCAGTTTAACTGTGTAAAAAAACTGCACGAGAAACTGAACCGAATGTTCTCTGGCATAGCACAGGTTTCCCATCAGATTTGTCAGTTTTTTTGTCAGTTTTGTGTGTCTTCTTGTGCGTGTGACTATGGTGGACAAAAACAAAGCTGTCGTTTGCTGTTTGCTAGCCACATAGGCCATAATGCTATCCGAAAAGAAGAAAAGAAAGCGTAAAATGTGGAGTAAGAAGTAGTATTTGAAAAGGAATATATCATGCGATTCTCATCTGCTGAATGAATTGCTAAAAACGGATGTGCCTTTATATGATGGCAACGTGGTGTCGGCAGGTAAACTGAGGAAACTGTGGGATTTCTTGAGTGAGCTGCGCAGTTCTCTGTGTGAAAGACGATTGGAAGGGACAGTTCTGAGGCTTGCGCTATTGCTTGTCAAAACTGCGTAGTTTACTCAGTTTTTACGTCAGGTATGACGTCACACAGTAAAATCGCTCAGTTTAACTGTGAGTGTATAGAGCGCTTTACGCCACGGAACATTCCGGAAGAGGGAACACCTCAACTACAGAGAGGCGAAGCCTGATATTTCGCACAGCTCTATCGTTTTCGGAAGAATGTATTCTTCCTACTTCCCTTTTCATCAGGAAAGAGAACAAAAATGTGGACACTGCAAATTTTACCGAAGTTGGGAAACTACTAGCTGACTGGGGAGCCTTATCGCGTGGATAACTGCTGGCACTCACAGGACTGCTCAACCGACATCTAAAATATTCACGATGAAGACATCTGTGTGGTGGATTACTCCACACACCACCTTAATTGGGTCACTAAGGAGCATTTTACTGCATAAATTACGCCACCCAACACATTTATTGTGCCTGCTTGTATGCAATTATCACATCTCGAAACATTTAGCGTGAGACATAAGAGTGTAGATAGCCAAAGGTCACACTAGAAGCTTTAAAAAATATGTGTTGAGTATGTATCAGTACCACAGGTTATTTAGGGCTGAATGCTGCCGATAGTCGACCAATTTAAGGACAGCTATTACAGTTTACGAGAATCCTGGCACTCGTCTGTGACAAATATCAGGATAAATTTTACTAGCAGACGGTAATAGTCAAATGCATGTCACAGCTACCTGACCGAGCATCTGAATATACACGAGGTTAAAAATGAGTACAGCCTTATTTCCACATCCAATATACGTATTCATAACGTGGTTGCATGTACAGGAAATCCACCATGTACGCTCCTCGACCCGACCAGACTATGCGGACACAGCACCCCTTCCCGCTATGTAATACAGAGTGCGCCCCTGGTCCATATTACACTTTCATAATGTATGGGACAATGCGGGTGCAATAGCCGTGCTGCAGAGGTCGGTTCTTTTATAAAATCCGGTGTCGACTCTGTATGTGATGCGATCCATATCACACACGACATTCACTTCTCACGGCGACAGAAATCTGCTGTATCAACTGCCGAGGCTACTGGTGTGCTACTTGATTTTAAACGAATAATTGTGTCGCAACTTATTTCAGGCATAATTTATGTTTATTTATTAAACATTAACTTAGCGACGTTGTTAGTAGCTCAGATAATACAGGGCTGAATAATAATAGGTTTTTTCTGTGGCGCAACAGTCCCCAGTGGGCCATGGTCTCATTCTTGAGGTTTCTAGATCACACACAGCGACGCATCACAGTCGGTAGGATTCCTCTGGACGGGTGATCAGCTCGTCGCAGAGACCTCTACTTGACAACACACAACACTCACAACAGAAAAACATCCACGCCCCCCGGTGGGATCCGAACCCACGATCTCGGCAGGCGAGCGGCCGTAGACCTACGCCTTAGACCGCGCGGTCACTGGGATCGGCAATAATAGGATTAGTAAATGATAAATTGAAATATATGCGGAAGGAAGCGGTTGTGTCCTTTTGCAAGATACTATCCTAAGATGGATCTGTAGGGATTCAGAAAACCAAGACAGACCCCAATTCGTGAGGCCCATATCTGATCCGAAATATGAAACCGAGGCTTCCAGAATACAAACAGATGATAAATGTCAAAAATTATACAGATACTGCTGTCTGCTAGCAAGCAGACAGCAGTATCTGTTTGACAAATGCCTGTTGCTGTATGTACAGTCTTTAACTCCTGATGATGGACGGAAAGACCGCCCGAAACATTTACAGTGTCATTCCAAAATAAAATACATTTGATACATTGGTGCATCTAGTTGGTTTTACTATAGAAATAACATTACGATGCACGGCTCTATGAGCGTCAAATTATACAGACACTTCGATTTCGTTATATTAACCCCGCTGTAAACCATGAAGAAACTGGCGAATACAAAAATCCCCAGTTGCACAAAAACAAAGCGCCAGTGCATTGCTGGCTGTATTCTCCGTCCAAAAATATGAGTTGCAGCGTCGATTCTATTTTCTGACCAAAGCTACGAGATGCAGAGTTTGCTGTACTCTCCGTCCAGAGCTACGAGGTGCAGTGTCTGCTGTATTCTCTGAGTCAGCTCTATTCTCCGCATTCTCCGTTAAAAAATATGAGGTGCAGCTTCGACTCTATTCTCCGTCAAAAGCTATGAGGTGCAGAGTTAGCTGTATTCTCCGTCCAAAATTACGAGGTGCGAGTCAGCTGTACTCTCCGTCCAAAAGTATGAGGTGCAGCTTCGAAACTATTCTCCGTCCAGAGCCATGAGGTGCATAGTTGTATTCTCCGTCCAAAATTACGAGGTGGGAGTCAGCTTTATTCTCCGTCCACGACTAAGAGGTTCAGAGTCAGGTGTGTTTTTCCGGCCCAAAATATGCGCAGAATGATCGGTTAGTTACAGAATCTTTATGGACATATAAAGTTCAGGAAGCATCTTCTCTGAAACAGCAATATCCCATCAGACACTTGACACTTTACACAGAGAGTGTACCAAAAATTAATTTTGGTTCACATCGAAATTCCAACTGTAAATATCAGCATTTGTCTTCTTAAGATCTGGAAAACATAAATAGGCTACCACTTTTCAAGGCCGGAATGGTGTTACGTGTTTTGTAAAATATACCAATGAAAAAAATGTCTGCAAATAAAAGTTATACCATTTCATTTTGAGGTGTGCCATCCCTGTTGTGTGTTTAAACTAAAAGGTGAGGTAAATTCAGTCAAAAACACAACTATGAATATATGGCTAAATGGTGTTTATTAGCATTAGAAAACTACATGGTAGTAGTTTTCTATTGCTAATAAATAAATTATGGTAGTAGTTTTCTATTGCTAATAAACACCATCATTCAGCCATATATTCATAGTTGTGTTTTTGACTGAATTTACCTCACTTTATACCATTTTGTAATATTGTAAACTATTGTCTTACATATTTTGAATTTAGTTTGCTTGTGACAAGTAATTCGAAATGTAACCATGTCATTTCTCTTCTTTTTCTTAGTTCATAATTGGCACAAAGACACCCGACCCCATCTAGTGTCGATTATAAGAATGAACAGAGCAATACTACCAGTCTACCCGCACGCATATATGGTGTGTACAGGGACGGATTGTCTTTTACGTTCTTGGTACAACGCTCCGTAGAATTTAATAAGACTGCCAAAGTCAGGGCAGTCCCCAACATTTGTATTAACGCTTCGTTTGTTTCAGTTCGCAAAAACAACATTAAAATTCGTGTGAAGAACTGAAATTCTTTTTACAAAATATTTGGCATCATGATCTACAAAAGCGAAATATATTTACTCAAACATTTTAAGAAAAAAATAATTTTTTTATTCTACCGGTACTTCGTAACAACTCAAATTACGAAGTATTCTTTTGCATCTGTCGTTTCCTGAGTTTGTCTCACTGCGTACGATTACAACGAGGCACCGACCAGCAACAGTGTTTCCGCATCCCACTCCAACTCATTCTCACTTCCTTCAATGTTTCTCTAAGACACAATTTGACTAGTTTTAGTGATGTTAGATTTCAGTTTGAAAATTGTCAAACGACAAGGAGAACAAGGATATGCCACACGAAGAAGGGACTGTACTGCTGCTGTTACACCCATACACTGCACGTAGGTATGCAGGACAATATGGACGTCTTTTCTGATATATAGTGAAGTTGGTTGATGCAGAAGATATCACTTGTAATCTAAAACATGTTAAGTTCAAACATAAATATGCTATAGGCCAAATAAGCCATAGCCTATAGCCTACGTAATATAAATACAATTGCCAAGTAACTACAGGGGTGCTGATAAGTCCTTAGCCCGACCAGGAAAGAAAAAAGCTAATGTTTCTCTCAGAATGGCGCGTGAATTTCCTTCGGCGCCTTGCCTTGCGGGGAAAAAATCTTGATGACAGCTCGCGTTTCCATGTTGCTGAAATCGCGCGCGTCCCTGACATTCTTCTGAGCTTGTTTCCTTCCTTGTCAGTTTAAGGACTTATCAGCACCCGGGTACTTCGAGCAGAGTCCTTCTTGAAAAGCTAAGTGTTGTTTAGCAAACGAACAATTTATCTGCATTTTATGAAACCTGGAAGTTAAATTTGGTGACCACAAGAGCTCACCACTTATTCCCATCCTGATCCAGACGAATCCAGTCCCTAACCCCCCCCCCCCCCCCCCCCCCTTTTTTGGTCCCTTTTT
>Ga0123352_10018507_pt1 | contig 11103 bp, 8 predicted proteins | sample TergutLab28metaG_FD_89700 | JGI IMG/M metagenome (GOLD analysis project Ga0123352, IMG submission 89700) | Labiotermes labralis P1 segment gut microbial communities from Petit-Saut dam, French Guiana - Lab288 P1 | ecosystem: Host-associated > Arthropoda: Insects > Digestive system > Gut ... | reverse complement strand
GTACATTCAGTAGATGTGCACATCGTGGGATCCTACAATGTGCACATCTACTGAATGTACCTCTAATATGAGAGGTACTGTACATTCAGTAGATGTGCACATCATGGGATCCTACAATGTGCACATCTACTGAATTTACCTCTAATATGAGGGGTACTGTACATTCAGTAGATGTGCACATCGTGGGTTCCATGTGCACATCTACTGAATATACCTCTAATATGAGAGGTACTGTACATTCAGTAGATGTGCACATCGTGGGATCCTACAATGTGCACATCTACTGAATGTACCTCTAATATGAGAGGTACTGTACATTCAGTAGATGTGCACATCGTGGGATCCTACAATGTGCACATCTACTGAATGTACCTCTAATATGAGAGGCACTGTACATTCAGTAGATATGCACATTGCGGGATCCCACAATGTACACATCTACTGGTTTTACCTCTAATGTGGTTTCTGAATTGGCCTGATGATGGCTCAATAAGCCGAAACATGTTGTCAGATTTGTAGATTGGTAATAAACGTATTTGTTGTTTTCTGATTGAATTGAATAAACTTTTAATTTAATTTCATGGTTATTTTCGCTTAATCATGTCGTCAAGAAAAGGATTGTGGATCATTATATACATTTATGCAGTAAGGTCTGGTACAAAAGTATCTACTGAACTACCGAAAGTGTCTTTCCAAGTTAGACATTTTTAGAAAGTTTATGATTCGGCGTTTGGGACATTTTCCTTTTATAATTAATTCCTTATTAGAAATTGCTTTTGAACAAAAACTCTAACTTTAAAAATTGACAGTGCTGCCGCTACTGGAAGCCATGAGAAGTACCTACATCAAGTATATTAATTTCCCTTGGCCTGCAATAGTGGTTAGCACATAATCGTAAGAGAATTGCAAAAATTCTGTATAGCAGCGCAAGTTACTAACTCTAGGAAATCTATCCTTATATCCACGATTCATTTATGTCCATCAGATCCTACCATTCCCTTTAAACTATACAAGAGACGAATTCCAATCAAAATCGTGTTTGTTATGACTACCAGTTAAGGCCCAAGGGCAGACGCTTAGACGTCCTGGAATATAACTACCATCGTCTGTTTGTTCCCATGGCCAGCTCTGTGTGACATTTTTGCGAGAGACTTCATTTGACATCATCGCTTTTGAAATCACTGGGGATCAAAGGCATCGTATAGAAGCTGATATGTTCATACCATCGAACACTTGATATCGGGAAGTGCTTCAGTGTTTCAAGTATATAAATATATCTGTGTTGAATAAATATTTTATTGTTTCTACGTTCGAAGAATTCGCGCGGTTACAACGATGTATTGAAGGGACTTTACCGCTAGTAAAGTGTATTAACGAAACATTTGTACGACAATGACCTGAAAACGAGAGAATTAAAAGAAGTTATTGCAAACATAACTGTCAAAACAAACAGACCACAATAAACGTCACCTTAAACCAACATATTCAGTTATTTATGCTTCATTGTGTCCGATTATAGTTTCGTTTCAGATTAACCTAAATCGTGTTCCATGACATTTACTTTTTAGTCTGTGCGATTTTATTGGTCTGGAGATCCGGTAGGATTTTTGAAAACTATAAAATAGATCCACGGCAAGAAAAGTTGTTGAAACTCTCCGGTATGGATTTTATAAATAAAGCCGAGGAAACTTTTATCTGCTTTTATTTACAACATTTTCCTGGCACAAACTTTAATTCCGCATTTTGACCTTCTACTGCCCCAGACTCAGAAGTAAGAAACACCATCCCACACCATCACAGGCATTTAGAAGAACTGTAATGGATACTGCCATCTTCCGGAGAAGTCTCTAACTATTTTATAAACCGGAAATTGTTCCCCCCCCCTACTTTCCGTTCTTTGCGACTCATAAAAACTGAGGAAATTGAGTTACATGCCTGCACCGATTGCTGTAATGTAGATTAACATGACTGCTGCTGAGATATTTATCTGAGCGGCAGACGGAAACTACGAACTGCGGGGGCCAGTAAATTGGCTACAGCGGTAAAGCTTCGCTATTGTATTCGGAATGCGTACCTGTCTCGATTTTCAGCCGCAACACTCTTCGGTTTCCGTTTCTTCAAGCTTTTTTCTCAGTACCTTCATGCATTTTTCACAGTCTTGGGACCGTGCATCGTGATATACTTGCTTCATAAAAGCCAACAAGATGCACTTTCCTTTCTTTCTTTATTTTCATAATATATCCTCTACGTGTTTCAAATAAAGGTAAATGTAAAGTGATCCCGTTATAGGCCCGGTGTGGCCCAGAAGGTGGGTAGAGGTATAGCTCTACTCTTCCATGACCGCGGCACTAGAAGGGTGTGAGTGGTCAGCAGCACGCTTCGGCTGCACTTGACCCCCTGGGAAAGACCCGGTACCCATTTTACAGGAGGCTGGGTGAGGGTCGGTCTGGACGGGTGGAAAATCTCGTCCCCACACGGATTCGATCCCGGTCCATGTTTCAAATAGAGTAACTATTCATAATCAGGAGCCAGTTACTGTATATGCAGCATGTGTTATTTAAATAGTATCTGCGTTGACTAGCTGCTAACACGATCAGAGTGGAAGTGAAACAAATTAAAAATTAAGATTTCATCTTGTTGGTGGTTATTACACAAGTACTGTTGTATCCCTGGTAGCTGGAGTAGGATCTCTTGTTGACCGAGCGGAAGTCGTGGATGGATCCGTTGGACACTTAAGAACTAATTTTCAAGTCGACTTCTGAGGTAGGATAAGTGTATGTTTTCTATTGCAGGCGACGATACAGAGTGACGAACAAGGTGTCGAACTAAGAGCTGAGTGCAATGTCCGGAGTGTCCCCCCGTGGCATCGTTACATTATATTATATAGGGATTGAAAGATGTGTACAAGAAATCGCACGGCGACACGAAGGTGTGGCCAAACATATCATTGGCCGATTTTACTACTGATACAACCTAGGGGTGATGCCAACTATAGCTATTGGTTCATTTTTATATTCCTAATCGGGTCCACAAGTGGCCCTTTTATGATACCATGGCGTCATAAGTAACTACCTGTCACGCACCCTCCTTAGCCAGTGGTTAAGGTGCTGCGCTACAAATCGGAAGGCCGCTGGTTCGATTCCAGATGGTGTCATTGGAATTTTTCATTGACATAATCCTTCCGATCGCACTATGACCCTGGGGTTGACTCAGCCTCTAACAGACATGAGTACCAGGAGCATTTTCTGGGGGTAAAGGCAGTCGGTGCGTAAGGCTGACAACCTTACCACCATTCTGGGCCACTGTCACACAATCTGGGAACCTTAACTTCCTGGAACCCTCTGGGCTCCACGGGCCTGTAACTGGACTGCTTTACCTTTTTACCGTAATATGAAGCCACAACATTTTCTGTTACTGTAGAGTCTTTGTGTTTATGTAGGGATTCAGGAGCAGATGACCTCAGGGAATACCTGCCACCTTTCGGTGAACTGTGTTTTGTCTTCCCGTTTGCTTCCCCAAAATATAACATTGAAATATACGGAACTATAATTTTGTCTGTTGCTTTACATGGGTGTGAAACTCGGTCCCTCACATTGCGGGAGGAACGTAGGCCGAAAGTGTTCGAGATGAGCGTGTTGAAAAAGATATTTGCTCCTACGAGGCACGAGGTAGCAGGTGAGTGGAGGCGATTGCGTAATGATGAAGTTTATTACATGTGCTCCTCACCAAATATTAACCGGGTGAAGACATGTCGAAGAATGAGATGGATGGGTTATATAGCACGTGCAGGGCGAGAGGAAGAGATGTATATGGGGTTGTGGAAAGGCGCTTAAGAGGAAGGAGCTACTTCGAAGATCTTGTCGTGGGTGGGAGAATTCTATTAAAACGGATCTTCAGGAAATAGGACAGGAGAACTTTGATTTGATCTAATGGACGGGTGGTGGGCTTTTGTGAGCGCGGTTATAAACTCTTAGGTTTCATTAAATGCGGCGAATTTCTTGGATAGCGGAGGAGATAAACTTTTGAAGCACTCCGCTTCTTTGACTTGACTGATTGTTGTAGGGTTTGCTGGTGAGATGCGCGACCGACCGTAATATCCTTCAAGACGGCTGTTAGTTCTTGCAGGTGTTCAGTCATTGCAGTTGCCATGACTAAACTCAGCTAGAACACGAAACAGTCTGTCCGTGATTTGAGCCACTTTCCTCTCGAATACGAAGTTTGTAAATGCCAGTCGCCATAATGATTGAGCTAGGGGTTGAACGACCTCATTTTCAGGGTTCGATTGACGATAAAGTTGAGAGATCTTTCTGAATTGTGCAACTTCCAGACGAGATATTCGGACCACCGGGGCTATCGTCTGGGTACCGGCGCTCTCTCTCCCTGCGGTTAAGACTTCGGATATGCGAAGCTGACCGCTCATCTGCCTCTAGGGCTTGAGGGTAAGATCGCATGGGGCTGTCATGTGCCTTCAGTCAGGAACAGGGCTGGCTTACCCTTGTCGAAAGCAGGTCAGGCGAAATACGGTCTTACCAAAACAGTAACAAGGCCCCAATTTAGCGGAATTCGAGTTCCTAGTCGTGTGTGTGTGTTTCAGATGAACCATCCAGAACCACTTTCTGAGCCTCACAGCGAAGCTTTGTGTCTGCTGGCCTCTCGCCAGACGATGCTGCTTTATTCAGTGTGGTGTTTGTTTATGATCTGCGAGGAAACCCACAGCTTTAGTCTTCTGATTTATTTTCTTTATCGACTGTTTTTGTTGTGGTCGGCATAGTGACCTTATGCATGAACGTTTTGTCTATTGTTCGTGATTGTGGGACCTCAAGGTTAGGAACTGTTACGAAACTGAAGGTTAAAAGAACGTCAGTCAAAGGTTTGTTTCCTTCTTGCATGTCTTCCTTATTTCTGCCCCCAACTTTCTGTCACTATTAAAAGAGAAGAAATAAAGAACAGAAAGAGAAATAGTGACAGGAAGGAAGAAAACGGTAACGACAGAAAAGATGATGAAATATAGAACACAAGGAAATATGGGAAAGCATAAATCAACGGTAGGAAAGAAAGAACCTGAAATATGAGGAGACCTATCTCAGTATTGAGCTGTCTGCGCTGTAAAACCAATATGAAGATTCTTTTATATATTACATTTTGTGCATCGTCCTTGTTAAGTGTTCCGTAACATGGTAAGTTCTTACAGTGAGGAGTTGCTAGCACCTAACCTAACCCCCAAGCAGGAGAAAACTTCAATGTTGGCTGACCGCTACTGTGTATTCGCAGCTACCCTCCCTGCCTGGAGGCCGTTCCTCCATCTGCAACAAGAGGACCGCGCCATTCTGTCATTCGATACAAAATCCTGTGTCTTGAAGTTTGCTATCCAAAAATTTAAATATTAAGACATGTAGAGCTATAATTTTGTCGTTTTGTATGGCTGTGAAACTTGGTTGCTCGCATTGAGGGAGGAACGTAGGCTGAGCGTTTTGGAGAAAAGGGTGCCGAGGAGAATATCTGGGGCCAAGAAGAACAAGGTAACAGGGGAGTGGGGAAGACTTTGGAGGAGCTAGGAGCTTACTGGTCTGTACTCCTCACCTAATATTCAGGTGATCAAATCGAGAAGCATGAGATGGGCGGGGCATGTAACACGTATGGGGGAGGAGAGGTGTATACAGGGTTTTGGTGGGACACCTGAGCTGAAGACCTTGGAGCAGATGGGAGAATAATATTAAGATGGATCTGCAGGAAATGGGATTGGAGAGCGGGGATGTACAGTATTGATCTGGCTCAGGATAGGGACAGATGTCGGGCACTTGTACAGGCGGTAATGAACCTTCTTTTTCGATAAAATGCGGGGAATTTCTTGACTGGCTGAGAACCGGTTAGCTTCTCAAGAAGGGCTCTGCTGCATGTAGTTAGTGAGTTGGTTGGAATTCTTCATTTCTTGCCTTATATCTGTCTTTTGTCTCAATATTGTTCTCACTACACAACTCTACGCTGTAAGAGAGTACGCAGTCCTTACAAAAGTTTATGACCTCATTGCAATACTTCCCATATAACGTAATCTGTCACTGTACCGAAAAACGTGCTAATGCAGCTAAAGAAAAGGTAGAGGCAACAATTGTAGCCTAGAAATTTATGAAAATTCAATGTTGAAAACATGTCTTTTGGAGTTGTGTGTTGCCGGAAATATATTAGCTCTTTCCGTATACATTACCTTCGAAACATTCCTTAGTTGTTGCATTTTATGCTGCTATTTACAATGATGTCTTCTGGAATATGACACCGTCTAGGTCGGTAGATGCGTTCCCTCGTTTAGGAGGAATCTGATGTCTTCATCCTCGGGGAAGACGTTTTGGAGAAACTTTGGTACTTATCTACAAAAGTTCACGGCGTCATATCCCAGAGGACGGTAATCTGAACACTCACACCCACTGCCGTGTAAACCTCACATACAACGTTGCTGGCATCACTGCTGGAATTCTAAAAGTTGAAGTGCCCGGGACGGATGTAAAATATTGTAAATTTTCTGTTTAATTAATGTGTATGAGGTAAAGGTAAAGGTAAAGTATGAGGGCGTATTGGTGGTGGTGGTGGTAGTGGTGGTGGTGGTGATGGTGGTGGTGGTGGTGGTGGTGGTAGTGGTAGTGTTGGTGTTGGTGTTGGTGGTGGTACAGCTCCATTCATTCATAACCTTGGCACCAGATTGTGGTGAGCGGTTAACTTTACGCCCCGGCAGTGTTACCCCCAAGAAAGAACCCCGGTGCCCACTAAACAGGAGGTTGGGTGGGCCCCAGAAGTGTTAAATTTGACGTGAAGCTTTTCGCAGCATCTGACCTTCGTCCTTCCGACATTCACAAACACACATTTTATGTTAATTAATTTTTCTCCGAAAATCGTACGGTACCGTCTATGTGATAATGTGGAAAAATATGTTAGAACCAGACAGGCCACAGCTTTGCGTGCTGGAAAACTAAGGCTACAGACACACACTCGGAATATGTAACATTTATTGCTGTCCCGCTGCAACAATGGTTGCACGTATGCGCCAAGGTGTTTCATTATACATACATTACCTGTCTTTTGCGTCTTTCGTTCTGGAGGTCACAGTGTGATGGCACACGCGCAGAAACCAGATTTCGTCTTTCGGCGAAACGGACGAGTCCTTTTAAATCGGCGGGGGCATGTGTTCAGTAGAATACTGGCAGCCGAGATGTGCGCATCAGCGGTAGTAATGCTGGATACACCATGTTCCGAGGTAGTGTGAAGGGTACTGGCTACCCACTCCATTCGCCAGTTCCACTTCCCCTCCCATGCGTCACCGTGTGCCATCACATTTCAACTGCAGTCCAACAAATAACTAGTCCCACAAGGATAAAACTGCACTTCGTTTTGACCAGCTTCGCATGGCGACTGCCTGACACCGAGCAGTAATATACCTCGCTAATGGCGTACGTTATGGGCTGCGCTGACGTAACAGGGCTCTGGTTTAAATTAAGACCGGATATTTTCGCACGGTTGGGAGAATCCGGAGCGACCGACCGACCGACCGGCCTACCATTCTGTATGTCGCTTGGGAGCCCAGCCATATGCCTGGCATGCTTGCTGGGTGTAAGTTTCGTGTCCCACGGGAGAGTTCGACGACTGCTGCGTTCGGTGGACAAATTCGCTTACATACGGATTTCATTCAGACTATTGGTTATGTCTTGTGTCCTGTGGTTCGTGAGCCAGCGAAGCACATAAATTGATTTTTATGTTCAGATTTGGGGTTACCATGGCGATAAGATGTTTTAAGATATCTTGTGTGTATTGTTGTTAGTTGTCTGGTGTGTATTGTTGTAGTTGTCTTGTATGTATTGTTGTCATCTTATGTGTATTTGTTGTACTATGTGTGTATTGCTGTTTTTACTTTAGATGCCAGACTGCTGGCTAGAAGTCAGTATTCGGAAGGTCCTGCTACCGGCCACCTCGACACAGGTTTTTCTTGGTTTCTCTGTGTCTATAAGCAAATGCTGAGATGGTTCCCAAGATTCCAAGTTGCCACTACTTGCTTCTCATGTAGCCCTCCCGACACAAATTTATTAGTAACCAATTTCATATTTTGTATACATGTAAAATAACCACTTCCACCGGGTGACAACCCAATTGCAGTTTATTATTATTATTATTATTATTATTATTAAGGAGATTGCGTGTCTTGAGTGGTGAGTATTATTTCAAGCTACTTTTCTTTGCGATGAAAAATTCCTGAAGATGGAGCCAGGAAGTTTCTGAGAGTCATTGGTACCTAAAGATTAGTGTCTTCTGGGATGTGACACAATGTAGTTTGGTAGACAGGCATCAATATTACGGAGGAATCTGCTGTCTCCATTTTCACAGTAAAAGAGTTACAAGCTCTAGTTTAAGGTTGCGGATTTCCCTGAAACGTCGGCACCTTTCTCACAAACTACACGACGCCAAATTCCAGTAGACATTAATGTTATTTTCAGGCTTGGCCAAAAGAATATGTGATGATAAATTTCACGATTAATTCCCTTTGTCACATATCACTAGGATGCTAAAATTGCGGAATTAGGTGGGTTAGACAAGTAGCGGTCATGGGACAGGTAAAAAATTAGTAGAAAATGTTGTTCAGAAAGCCTTAAGGTAAGAGTTGTAGACGAATATAGGAAGATAATGTGTAACGAGGCCGATACCAGTGGCCGCGCGGTCCAAGGCATGGGTCTGAGGCCGCTCACATGCTGGGATTGCGGGTTCGAAACCCGCCGGTAGCATGGATATCTGCCTCTTGTGGCTGTTTCGTGTTGTCAGATAGAGGTCTCTGCGTCGGGCTGATTACTCGTCCAGAGGGGTCCTACCGAGTGTGGTATGTCTGAGTGTGATCGAGAAGCTTCTGTAACGAGGAGGCCCTGGCCAACTAGGGGCTGTTGCGCCATGGGGGGGGGATGTGTAATGAATGGTAAATAAATGTAAATTTATGGAGATGTGGAGAAGAATATATGAGAAATAATTGAAGAAAAACATTTACTACCGTTTGAACACTTAAAGATTATGCCAGGAAATATTCTGCCTTGTTGATTCCTAGAATGGGAACCAGAGGGTTCACGAAAGAAGGGAAGATATAAAGAAGGTTGGATGGGTGGAAAAAAACTGAGTATGATTAACCATTTAAAGACGAAGCGCAGACCGCTTTATTTAAAGACCCAGGCCGTACCGCGCTGTATACACTTTTCATCTCGGTTATAAAAACCAATCAGTTTATGCTGTAAGTGGCACAAGTCGCTGTTTGTTCTGAAAGACGAAGCGCAGACCGCTTTGTTTAAAGACCCAGTCCGTACCGCGCTGTAAACACTTTTCATCTCGGTTATAAAAACCAATCAGTTTATGCTGGAGTGGCACAAGTCGCTGTTTGTTCTCAGATAAATACGAAACATATGAATACAGTGTGGGCAGAGCGTACAGTTGTTGAATGTTAAACCTCTTGGTGCATCAAGCAACCATTAGGCCTTAAAAGGTTAATCAAGGACTGACAGAAGAGCACACTAGAAACAGTGACATATAGAGGAAGTTTGTTTTGGGTGATGGAAAACCACTGTACTATGGAATAGTCCTTGGATGAATGATTGAATGAGTGAATGAATGAATGAATGAATGATTGAATGAATGAAGCTGTGGAGAGGACTAAACTGCCAGAGGTAGTGATGTTGTGGATTTGTCGGGTTTTGTTAAAGGAGGGGAATTTCTCAGCCCACTGAATGCATACAGGTTTTCAGAAAGGACTTTAATCCATGGAATGCTCTTTAGTTAGCGAGTGAGTTAGTTAGTTAGCTGTTCTTTCTGGCTTCGTCTGACCTCTTTCTGCGTACTCATTATAGGTGTAAAGGGATATTGTTGCACCTGGTCATACTCAATCACGCCCACACACACACACACACACACAGACACACACACACACACACACACACGCACACGCTCAAAGGAACATTGTAGGACTCCTCTGGATGAGGGATCGGCAAGTCGCAGAGACCTCTGCCTGACAGCACAAACACTTACAAGAGACAGACATCACTGCCCCCGGCAGGATTCGAACCCGCAGTCCTCGAAAGCGAACGGCCGCAGAGCCACGCGTTAAACGGCGCGGCCACTGGGACCGGCTTAGTTACCTGTTCTGTCTGTAAATGAATGTTTTTAAAATTCGCGAAATTTTATATTAGATTCTGAGCCTGGAAGCTGGATATCCTAAATCTGCCATAATTTTCCTCAGCTCTGTGTACAGTGCTGTTGTAACACCTTACAATAAGCCACGACGGTTCCTAATCATTCCCTGATCGTAATTCATAATCATCCTTCCGCTGTAACCCAAATCATTAGATGATTTTAAAGTAATGTTTTTAGAAAGAGTGAGCCAAAAGTCACTGCACCTACCATACAGTTTCAGTTTCAAGGTAGTCCTGCACGTTAATGCAGATACATTTCTCATACTTAAGTTATAATAAGGCAAAGCAATCCCATTACAGGCCTGGACAGGACCTGAGGATTCCAGGAGGTTGAGGCTCCCAGATTTCAAGACGATTGTCAGCCCTACGCGCCGGCCGCCTTTAGCCCCCAGGAAATATTCCTGGCACTCATTTCTTTTAGAGGTTGAGTCATCCCCAGGGCCATAGTGCGGCCGGAAGGATTATGTCAATGAAAAATTCTAATGAAACTTTCGGGAATCGAACCCGCGACTTTCCGGCTTGTAGCGCAGTGTGTCAACCAAATGCGCCACCGCGTGTCCCCCCCTCCCCCCCCAGTTAAGTTATAAGAGAGTTTGGAAACTGCCACAAGCTACTTAAGTAGGTAGGTTTCACCCTTTTTTTTAAAAGCCACGACGGCCCTTAGGGTGAGTAGAGGTATAGCTCTACTCTTTCTAGGTTCTCAGCACTAAATGGGGTTGGGGTCAGCCCCACGGCCTGGCCGCATCTACCCCCGGGAAAGACCCTGTACCCATTGTACAGGAGGCTGGGTGGGCCCCAAGGCCGGTCTGGACGGGTGCGGAAAATCTCGCCCCCATCGGGATTCGGTCCCCGGACCGTCCAGCCCGTAGCCAGTCGCTATACCGACTACGGTACCCGGTCC
>Ga0123352_10018506_pt1 | contig 11103 bp, 9 predicted proteins | sample TergutLab28metaG_FD_89700 | JGI IMG/M metagenome (GOLD analysis project Ga0123352, IMG submission 89700) | Labiotermes labralis P1 segment gut microbial communities from Petit-Saut dam, French Guiana - Lab288 P1 | ecosystem: Host-associated > Arthropoda: Insects > Digestive system > Gut ... | reverse complement strand
GCGGTGTCGCGTCTCGCGTTGGGGTGTGTTGGGGGTTGTGGGGAGAGTGTTGGTGCAGGGGGGGGGTGGGGGGTGGGGGGGGGGAAGGGGGGGGGGGGGGGGGGGGGGGTGAGAGGCGAGAAAAGATACATAATACGAGAATTAGCCAGAAAACCCGAAAGAACGAACGAACCACTCTAAAGACAGGTCATCCTCAAAGAAACGGTTGCAGTACATTACAGATTGTTTGTAAAATATTTCGCAACTCTGTAAATCACGTTGGTTACTAAGTAGTACGACTTCGGCTTTCGTGGTGGTGTTACAGGGTAAAGACAGACTGATAGGTGTTCATGACTAGTAACAGATGTATTCCAGTTAATAATGCGTTGGTCTGAAACGCATTCGTTTCTTGAGAGGGCGAGTGAATTCTGCTATGTGAGAGAAGTATTCACACGTGTTGTATGTTTAATTTTGCCTGTGTATTGGTCACGTGTGGCGGGCACTTATGACGGCGTTAATAACCATTCGGGTTCCATAAAATGCGGCGAATTTCTTGACTAGCTGAAAACTTGTTGGCTTCTCAAGAAGGAATATGCTCCTTGAAGTAAGTAACTAAGTAGGTATTGGCCACATGCAATAAAAATAATACTGATGGTAACAGAACAAATGATCATAAAATACAATGCACAGCCTAGGCTAGGGTGTCTCTATTTTAGCACCTTGTTTACAATATGAATTAGTGAAGTCACAATGTCGCTATAAGTAATCACCTCACATGTCTCCAAAATTGCTTCGGCGTTCTGTATCATCTGTGCCATGGAGAGGATTAAGGTGTTTACATTTCATATGCCTCCATGGGGAACATAACGAATGTCGCGGGTAACAGCTGCGGGTTGAGCGGGCCTGGTTCAGGCCGTGGATTCTCAAACCCAGGGTCGCGAGACTGTTTTGATGAGGCGTGAACTGTTAAAATCAAGCCCGCTTGCCGACCTAAAACGGGGTTCTGGTTACGTTTCGGTGTCACGTGGATCGCACAGTTAGTGTGCGTAATGATTTGGGGCAATGGGTGGAAGAGTTTGAGAACCACTGCTTTAGACGCTTTTAAAACCTGTTTACCCAGAAGTAATTGGCTTTGAGGCAGTGTTTGTCAGCATGTCTGGTGATGCTCACTTCGTTCAGGCTTACTGATGTTGCGGGGTCTTCCCCAAAATTATCTGAACTCGCGGGCCCGAAGGCACAACTGGCGGAAGCATTTGAAGTTAAAATGTTTACAAACACGAGACATAGAACTGTAAAAAGTGGGAAGTCAGCGTACAGATTCATTACAAAGACTTGATGGTAGAAAAGGCCCCAAGGAAACATCTTTGTGTTATGCTGAGCAGAATACACACGTTCTTATACAACTGTTCCAAATAAATGCATTTTGCAAAAAAATTAAGAATATTCAGTCCTGTATATTTTCTTTGTGCCTAAGAAGGGCGCCTCGGCAACCGTTGTGCTAAGTGAGCTATTTGTGGTTATATTGCTTCCGCTTTCGTATACTGCCGGGATAGCGTATTGGTGTAGCAACTCGCTATGGGCTAGACGGTCCGGGGATTGAATCCTGGTGGTGGGCGAGATTTTCGTTACAATTCCAGACCTACCCTGGGGCCCACCCAGCCTCTTATACAAAGGTTACCGTGTCATTCCCGCGGGTAAAGCGGCCGGGGCGTGGCGTTGACCACTCACACCTACCCAACGCCGAGGTTAAAGAAAGAGTAGGGCTATACCTCTGTTACCCCTCTGGGCCGTCGTGGCCTCTTCTAGGGTGAAATTTACAGTACTCGTGTTCAGGAAACTTACCGTAAGTTAGAATTAGAACTGCAGATAACATATTAGCTGAAATCCTTGTGCTGGCCGTAGGCGTCTTTTCGTGCTCACTTCATTCAGTTTCTGCAGGTGAAAGCCGGTGTTCGTAACGAAACTAACAGTCGAGTCGTGTTTCACTTACGGTCAGCTAAAACTGGAAACTTGTATAGGAGGTTTCAGGCTTCTGCCGGTGTGTAGTTGAGGCCTCCGCTCTTCTAAGGTGTTGCACAGTTGGTATCTACTTGCCACTACGTGTTCTTGTCTTGCACAGAGTCAAGGAGGAGAAGAATATCCTGCGAACGGTTAAAATAAGAAAGACTAACTGGATTAGGCACATCTTGCGTAGGAACTGCCTTCTAAAACGCGTTATTCAAAGAAAGATGGAGTGGAGGATGGAAGTGACGGGAAGACGAGGAAGAAAACGTAAGCAGCTACTGGATGATCATAAGGAAAAGAGAGCATACTGGAAATTGAAAGGGGAAGCACTAGATCGCACTCTGTGGAGGATTCGCTTTGGAAGAGGCTATGGACCCGTAGCAAGACAGACTAAAGAGTGAATGAATGAATGAATTAATTAATTGTGTCTTATCGAAAGAGAATTATAAATTTGTAGGCTATACTGCTTAGGATTTTGCCTGTTTTGTATCGGTGTAAAAACACTTCCAGAGAAGACGGGCCTTTAAAAGCCTTCTGCTAGTCTGGCTAGTGTATTTACAATACGTAATACGACTGTGGTGCATTTTCAAAGAAAGGAAATGGAAAAAAGAAAATCAAGAGAAGGCGGTAGAAAGAAATAATTGTTTTATTAATGAAGGTATTTTCCACGTAAGCTATTCCCCAGGATAGAGAGGGTAGCCCGGCGTTGATTGGAGGCGTGATCACGAACATCTTCCTGCCAGATCGGTGGAGGATTATTGAAGTGAATCAGAATAATAAAATATTCACATCGTCGATGGACGCTTGAAAGGGTTTGCCGTGGTGATGGAGATGGTGTGAGAAGCTGCGTAGACGCCACTTTACACGGCAAACGCTCGTACGTGTCTTTGTTCGGTTCCATCAGCCTGGAAACGTTGTTGGGGACACGCGGGAGTATCGGATCTTCGTTACCTAAAGGCTGACGGACCGATAATGAAATTTTAATGAGTGAGGGCCTCGGCAATAAGAGCCGTAATTGGGTGTGGGGGTCTTAAAGCGAAGGGCGTGTTTCTGTCATACCGCACACCACCCCTAGTCTCTCCCTGAGAGTGATTTCTTCTGGGCCGTCGAGAGCGGGTTCGGGCCCCGATGAAACACATTTCCAGGCCCCTCACCAGGGGAGGACTGGCTAGAAATCTTTGCACTAAATCGGAAAAACTGAGTTGTTGAGTGACTTGGCTTGCTCTGAAAGGGTTAATTTGTACAATCTGCAAACAGTGATGGGGTAGGCGGTGGCCCAGTTGCTTGAGGCACTGTGCTACAAGCCGGAAAGTCGCGGGTTCGATTCTCGATGGTATCATTGGAGTTTTTAATTGACAATCCTTCCGGCTACACTATGGCCCTGGGGTCGACTCAGCCTCTAACAGAAATGAGTACCAGGAATATTTCCTGGGGGGTAAAGACGGCCGTTGCGTAGGGCTGACAACCTTACCACCTTCATGTGCCGAGTGTCTTGAAATCTGGGAGCTTCAAGCTCCTGGAACCCTTAGAGCCTGTCCAGGCCTGTAATGGAATTGCTTTACCTTTACGAACAATGGTAGAACCGAAAAAGACAAAAGACATGTGCAATATATTGGGGCCTTCTTCCGGACCCCCGGGCCCCGTAATTTGTACCGGCTTCTCCCCTCCCCCAGTCGTTGGCACTGGACTTATCCTCCTCCTTTTCTTACACTTTACTCAATTCCTTTTCTGATTTTCCTCTTCCCACCGACAAATTTGTTCCAGTGGCAGTGGTTTATGTTCTGATGTGCATCCAGGATATGTCTGGTTCGGTTCCCAGGATTTCCGAGTGACAGTTTTCGTGCTTTTAGGCACCTCCTTCAGGCATTTGCATGCATAGTGCTGCGTGCATCTTTCATCAGGTCAAGGCCGCTTCCTACCGTTTGATTATTCACGGTCAGTCCTACTCTCTGTGAGTAGTGACACTGTTTTCAATCACACTACGCATAAAATCTCCTTCCTTCATTGTTTCATTATTTCCGTTGGTAGACACAGTCAGGTGTTCGTGATTGGCATCCTGACATTCGTGATCTTTTGCATACGTATAGGAAAATGGAAAGTACCTGTAGGTAATTAAGCACCATACAATGAAGATATGTGGGTGGGTGGAGGTATAACTCCACGTATTCTTAACCTCAGCAGGGGATGAAAGTTCGTGGTCGGGTTCACGCGGCGGACGGTTTAAAAGACGCCGGTACGCGTTGGATAGGAAGGGGGGGGGGTGGTGGGCGCCTAAGCTAGTACGAAAGTTTTGTTATACCGAGTGACGGTAATTGCTATGCTGAAATGGCGTCGAAGTGATGTGAAGGGCTCATGAAGCGTTGTCTATCAGTATGTTATTTTAGGACGTTGTCTGGTTGTCTGTCACTCAGGTTGTGTATATGATATGACATGATATGATATTTATTGACTGCAACTGGGTTTCCACCCGGTGACAGTGGTCGGTAAGGTAAAGGCAAAGGTAAAGTTCACCCTTGTACAGGCACTGAGTCTCTGTACAGGCAGTACAACCCATAGGTGGAGTAGAGGTATAGCTCCACTCTTTCTGGACCACGGCACTAGAAGGGGGTGAGGGGTCAGCGTCACGCCTCGGCCGCTCTTTACCCTCGGGAAAGACCCGGTACCCATTGTACAGGAGACTGGGTCGGCCCCAGGGCCGGTCTGGACAGATGCGGAAAATCTCGCCCCCACCGGAATTCGATCCCCGGATCGTCCAGCGCGTAACCAGTCGCTATACCGACTGAGCTGCCCGGCCCATAGTGGTAGGTAAGCTTGTACAAAAACAGAAGAGAGACAGGTACATATAAAAGGAGAAACAAGGCACAAAACAACACAAAAACACAGAATACACAAAATAGGACCCAAACGTACAAAACAAGAAAACAAACATAAAAAAGAATATTGAAAAAAAAATAAGTCGAGTAATTAGCTTTGAATGAGTGGATGACCGTGAACCATGAATGGGAAAGGATGTGAAGGAAGCGGTTGTGGCCTAATATAAGGACTCACTGAGGCCGTGTCACACTTAGGGGCCAGTTTACCGCAGTTTGAAAAAATGAATGTAATTGTTCTTTTCAGCTACTGTATTCTGTTTCTCCATGATACTTTAACCAATAGATGTCAGACACAATAATGTACAAGAAGTGACGAGCTGCTGTTATTAGTAACGTCCACAGGTTGAGAATTCCTGCGCGCTGTACGTAAGATTCAGTTACAGTGTCAGCAGAGTATCTTTCTGCCTTCATCATCAGCAATGTTTACGTTTACTGTCACTAACTGAGCATCATTTGACGAGATTGAAAGTTGCTGACACGGTGCTGAGTACAGTGTGTGATCTGTAGCCTTTGAACCCATGATTAGGGGTCCGTACAGTGGGGAGACTTGCATGGGAAATTGAGCTTTATGGCCCCTTAACATTTTAACATAAGAAAAACGTGGATATACTCGTATACCGGTGATGAGAGGATAATATTAATATGTATCTTATAGACATGTGGCGTGGATTCATCTAGCGCAGGGTAGACACTAATTAACGGTTCGGATCTGAACTATTGCATCTCCGGAAAAATTTCCAAAACACACGACGTCTTCGAACTGGTGTAGGTGACGCTGGTAGCTGGAATGCCCTTTCATTCGTCGCCGACTTCTTTCCGAACACACCCTAAGCGAAAGCGTTTATCTTTGTTTTTACAACATTGTAAATACTGTATACAGGTATGCGCCGCATAACGACATTTCGGTCAACGACGGACCGCATGTAAGACGGTATATAATACCACTGTGTTACAGTTGCCTACAGTATTCAATACAGTAACATGCTGTACAGGTTTGTAGCCTAGGAGCAATAGGCTATACTGTATAGCCTAGGTGTGTAGTAGGCTGTACCGTATAGCCTAGGTGTGTAGTAGGCTATACTGTACTATCTAGGTTTGTGTAAGTACACGTTCGCACAACGACGAAATCGCCTAACGACACATTTCTCAGAACGTATCCCCGTCGTTAAGCGACGCATATCTGTATTGTAACTAAAACCCGCACATTTGATATGTACGATGATTGTAAAACTATGTTATTGCTTTACGTTGCAACAACAGTGGTGTAGCCCCCTGAGGATGGATATTGTGCCGAAACATGTAGGAGCGAATTAATAGACAGTACATAATATATAGAACTGTGCATTGTTGGTGCTGATAGTGTTTGGAAAGCGGTGGACATAGTTGGTTTTGTACACTTTCTTAAATGGTCTTGCAGCAACTGGTCACGTTGTGAGGAAGAAAGGAAGGGAAATTGCATCTAGCGAAGGAGTTGTGGTAGAATGTGACATTATTCAGTCGGCGCATTTGTGTGTGTCGAAAGCTCGATTAATGCAATTATCTGCTAGTAAAGAATCTGTACCGTATGCACTGTGTAACACTGGCATGTTGAATAATTGCTGTGGAATGAGTGTGATACATCATTGCAGTGCCCCCCCCCTCCCTCCCCCGAAGTACAGTACAAGTTCACAATTATAGCGCCATCCTTCAAGCGTTAGGAAGGAATGTCGGGAAATACCCAGAAATGCTTGTAATTCCCTAACAATGGCTTGTCAGAAAGTCTTGGGAGAAAAAGATGATTGACATTGAAAGTGTCTGAGAAACCAAAGCCGCCGTGTGCGGCAACGAACTTGTGGTGTTAAAGAGTTACTAATAACTGTCACCAAGGGTCAGACACGCAGCTTTTTGCTAACAGAGTGATTTTGAGGAAATTTTTAGTTTTGGCTGTGTATTTCACAGATTGTGTTAGTGAATTTATGGGTTTAAAAATCCATTAAACGATTCTAAATACAAATATATTTTGCATCCATCTCCAAGGGACTGTTGATGGTTATTGATAGAACTTGATGATTTCCAACAGATGAGCCCTAAGAGTACTTTGATGTTTAAAATGTATATTAAAACCGTGCTTCCGTATTTTAACAGAACCCGTATTCCTTAAACTTCGTTAACCTCGGTGTGTGTATTAAAAAAAGTTCTCTGCGACACCGCTTAGGCTGTTTGTTTAAGGCATGTTTGTTTCATGTGTAGTTTGTGATCAGCTAAGTGTTCTGCCTCTATACTGCTTAACTGAGTGACCGACGCACCTGCAGACCCAAACTCTCTCATTCCTGGTATATAGTATATACTGTGGGAAATGTTGCTGGACTTGTATGACATGTCAGCACTGTCGTTTCAAAAAGACCACCATACAGCATAAACCTGCCTAATGCAGCAAAGTTTAGAGTCGAATCACATATTAAGAATAATAAAATATTGCCTTACTTCAGTGTGGTATCTGAAATGGTAGTTGAGAATATTCCTGACTTCTGTCAAACTACATGATACATTTTGTCGTGGCTTTGATACCCCTGTTTCTTATACGTAGGGTTAGAGTTCGTTTCTGAGCACATTCAGGAATTTCCGGTGGTTGCGGATAAATCTCTGTATGTGGTCGTTGTTGAGGGGAAAAAAAAGGCACTTACGATCGCATTTCTCCCCGAGAGATCCTGGCAGCACGCAAAAAGCATTTTGCGAGCTTCAAAATGTTATCACTTTTCCCTCGTTCCTAAAGGAGTTCCATATATTAGGCGTTACTACGCGACGTATGGTGAATAGTGGAAAGCTGAATGAAATTTGTGGTGTAGATGCGTTTTTAAAGACCATAAAAGAAAGCAAATGTATCTATTTAAAGCACTTAAGTACGTTACGATTTTTCTTACCCCCACTGAACTAACCTGTGGGTCCGGTAGCTCAGTCGGTATAGCGACCGACTACGAGCTGGACGGTCCGGGATCGAATCCCGGTGGGGAAGAGATTTTCCGCCCGTCCGGACTGGCCCTGGGGCCCACCCAGCCTCCTGTAAAATGGGTACCGGGTCTTTCCCGGGGGTAAAGTGCGGCCGGGGCGTGCTGCAGGCCACTCACCCCATTCTAGTGCCGCGGTCATGAAAGAGTAGAGCTATACCTCTACCCACCATCTGGGCCACACCGGGCCTGTAACGGGATCACTTTACCTTTTACTGAACTAACCTGCATCTAGTGCCGAGGTTAAGAATGAGTAGAGTCCTACTTCCACTCGGCGTGAATGCCTTCGTGACGTGAACAGGAGCAAATTTACCTTTACTTCACCTGCCTCATTTTTCTAGTTAGTTTTATAGCTGCTGTAAATCTGTTATTGCAAAACTAACGACAACACTGCGTGTAATCAGATACCAGGCTGCTTGTGTTTCGTTACACGGATTACGTTCCATGAATGCTCCATGTTACATGAGGTCTATATTGTATGTCATGTGCCTTGTGTGCGGTAATTTGAGAGAATTATGAAATTAGATTTTAGATGCATGTAAAGTAAGGGTAATGATAACTGGGGCATTACACAGAGGATGTATTAGTCGCAAGTAAGGAGGTTTGCTTAGACGTAAATGCTGAAAAAATGTGGGTATATGTTCATGTATTGTGAACAGAATGCAGGGCCATATCACAACATAAATACAGGTAATAAATAGGTAATGCGTCTGATGGATGTCAAATATATGCGAACGGTCCTAACAAATCGTTTGTATTCATGAAAACATTGAGTGTGCTACAGTCAGGGAATGTGTGCTACCATTCGGTCCAGAATCTTTTGTCCTCCAGTTTGATGTCAAAAAATATGACGCTTGAAATATACGTAACTGTATAATTTTGCTGTTGTGTGTGGTTGTAGAATTTGCGCTCTTACAGTGAGAGTAACATAGGCTTAGGGCTATTGTAAAACGAATCGTAGGCTTAGGTTTATTTTAGAATGAATTCTAGTGTTAGGGTTTTTGAAAGTAGGGTACTGAGGAAGATATTTGGGCCTACGAGATAAGAGGGGACTGGAGGAGACAGCATAATGAGAAGCTTCATTATCTGTACTCTTCACCAAATATTACAAGGGTGATAAAATTACGAAGGATATGATGGGCGGGGCGTGTGGCACGTATAGGAGAGAGGTGCATACAGAATGTTGTTGGGGAAAACCGAGGGAAAGAAACCGCTTGGTAGGAGTAGATGTGCATGTAGCACGGAATTGAGAGAAGAGTGGTAACAGCGTTCTGGTAGGAAAGTCTGACCATCTTCGAACTTAGGCGCAGATGGGAGGATAATATTAAAATGGAACTGTATGGAATGGGATGGGTGGGTGTGAGATAGAGTGCATCTGGCTCAGAATAGATTCCAATGGCGGGCTGGTGTGAACACGGTAATGATGTCGGCAACGTACAGGGATTTGAAAACCATCTGAATAACTGTCAGCATGTAAACAGGTACCCTGATCCGTGGAGTTAATGGGCCGTAATGGGCCCCAAAACTTCCTTGTCTAATTAATCCCACGGAACAGAATCCTTGGGAAGCTAATAGTGTTTCACATAGTCATAAGAGTCACGTATTTTATGGAAGCCGAAGGTTCATTACCGTGTTTACAGGAGCCCTCCACCGCCACGTACCCCACTCCTGAGCCAGATGAATCCAAACTGGTCTGTCTCAAGTTTCCCCACCAAACCCTGCCTTTTTTTCTTCTCCCCAGCACATTCGATATTCCCCGTCCATCGTACCCAGCATCAGATTTCAGTGTACTTTAGTACATTTACGGTACAACATGGTGTAGTTACACACTCGACGATTTAGGTTCGAAGTCCGATACGGGCGGGTCTGTTCTTGCCACACCCCCCAGACCGGCTAGAGGAACCACTTCACCTCATATTTTGCTGCTTTCTCCGTTCTGGGCTGAACCAACTGGAGTGTTGACAGCTCACTTCTTTAGAGGGATTGAACTAAGAACCAATGGATCTCTTCTTCCACGCGCATACACACCGTATACTTCCATGGCGTTGTGTTTCGGGAAGGAAGAACTTTTCTTTGATTTTTTTTTCAGCAGGATGTTTGTCTGGAGGGACTATGAAAAAATTCTTTAGTAAGGTAATCGGTGTCTGGAGCGACAAAAGGAGGTTCGAAAGCTTCCTAAAAGCTTGACAAACACACCAGGTGTTTACATGCAGCATGTCATTGGGTGTGGAATTTGGTTGTTCGGATTGGCTCTTAATGTGTCCGGTAGTACCCTGTTGTGCTAGGTTGCGTTCCACGTTTTCAAGTTGTAATTATTTTTGTCGCTGCTGTAAATTAGGTGTTGTTTTTAATCGATTAACTGCATTATATTAAACGAAAAATCCAGCATATTAAATAGCTAGCTTAATAACCGTATGATACAATGTTCGTTTCTTGCGACACTTTAACATTGTTTTTCTCAGCAAAACTGGTGACACGGACGTGAAATTGGAAGCTTCGGCTTGATAGGTAACACACACACACACTTCTGAGATTAAATAGGGGTTCTTTTGAGCCAAAACACAACCATCTTACGTTGTTATCTTTATTTAAACTGACGACATGTTTCGGCATTTGCATTGGGCCATCGCCAGGTCATAAGATATATAATTGAGGAGACTATACAGTGTGAGTCATAAACAAAATAGTGTGAATCATAAAATAGGATATATGTATCTAAAATCAACGAGATCTCGTTGAATTTCAGATACATTTATGATTCACACTATTTTATTTATGATTCACGCTGTATAGTCTTCTCATTTATATATCTTGTGACCTGAAGATGGCTCAGTGCAAAGGCCGAAACATGTCGTCGGCTTAAATAAAGATAACAACATAAGATAGTTGTGTTTTGACTAAAAAAATCCTATTTAATTGTAAATAAAACAACAGGGATGATACACTTAAAGACACCACTGAGAGTTAACGTCGAGTCTCGTCTTTGAGGTAATTGGTGAGACATTGTACCGACATTGCGGTAATTCTGTGGTTGACGTACAGTCTGCTGCGGCTATTCGTTCAACGATTTTTCGGTTATTGTCTTCGGTATCTGTAGGAGAGGGTGAATATCGGGGTGCTACCAGCCTTTCTTTACTTGAAAGGTGTTCATTTTAGATTTTTTTTTTGGGGGGGGGGGGCCCGTGACTTTGGTTGGAGGAAAGTTTATAACTTTACCCCCCCCACCCCTCACCCCCAATCCCCCTTTTCCTTTTGTGCTGTTT
>Ga0123352_10018504_pt1 | contig 11103 bp, 6 predicted proteins | sample TergutLab28metaG_FD_89700 | JGI IMG/M metagenome (GOLD analysis project Ga0123352, IMG submission 89700) | Labiotermes labralis P1 segment gut microbial communities from Petit-Saut dam, French Guiana - Lab288 P1 | ecosystem: Host-associated > Arthropoda: Insects > Digestive system > Gut ... | reverse complement strand
TAACATACACATACACATGTATAAATAACATACACATACACATGTATAAATAACATACACATACACATGTATAAATAACATACACATACACATGTATAAATAACATACACATACACATGTATATATACATATACGTATACATAAACATATATATATATATACATTAATACATATATATATTCCCAAAGTACTTGAATGTAATTTCTTCATTTAGAAGTAACAAGTTTCAATTGCGTGCTACATGCTCTATACGGTCAGTCTCAACCTTCATTCCTCCATCAGCGTAATAATATTGCGTAAAGTGTAGAGCTTAGGGAACTGCCTATTATCTTATGTTCTGAACACTACTGTCTTTTCATACAGTTTCGGTATGACTATTCTCTTTACACCTCGCTCTCAGGCCAGACCTCAAACTTACATACACTTAAATCCAGAGGGAAAATTTTAGCTCCATTTAAATTAATTTTTTAACTTTATATAGAGGTGGGACTGAAATATTGTCCAAATTTAATATGCACTTTAATTATTTCGCTGACTGTAATTTAGATTTTTTATCTTCTTTTTTCAGTTCACTTGAATAGCAATATAATTTCGGGCATCTTATTTTTACATATCATGTGTGTGTTTAATTTTCTGAAAATGGAACAAGATCTTGAATTCGATTTCTCTACATGTACTGGTACCAGTAAATCAAAAACTTTACTCCATTCTAACAAGAACTGCACGAAACACACACAGTCCCCAGGGTCTATTTTACCCCTAGGCTGAACACAAGAACATTCTTAAAAGAAAATAATTATAGTATGTGCAAGCCATCAAAATTTTTGTGTCTGATAAACTGACATTGTGAATTTATTCCCTCTTTTTAACATTTTGAATTCGTAAAATCCAAAATCCTTAACCCTGACGAAGAGAAATCGAAGGTCCTCATTGAAATATTACTGACTTTTCTCAGTTATATCATAGAATTGTTGCTAAAAGAATCTAAATATTTCAGCGTTCATTCTGTTGAATTTTTCCCAACGTTTCGTTGGTAAATGTATCGTATTTCGCAGTTCAGTTACTAGGGATAGCTACGTAAACAAATCGTTAGCTTGTTTATTCGCTAGCTGCCAGTGTTGTCCCTTTACTGGATTTTATGTTCCTTTTTCCATTACTTTTCTGGCTTTGGTTTTCCTTCATTCGTTCCTCTCTCCTCCTCGCTTTTATCGATCCGGACAGTATAGTTGTATTATCTTTGTGAGAAATCGTGAAAAATATCTTGTTAAATTCTGTCCAGGGGAAAGCAGCATTCTATTTCTACTGGCTTGCGCAATGCGTGTCATATTCAACACGTATATATATATATATATATATATATAGCGATCGCCTAGCTTTACACGACTACAGATTTCCAAAAACTGGATATGTTTTCGTCAACACCCAATTTCAAATATTGTACAGACTAATTAGAATTGTGGATACCGGAATGCTGTAGTCAGTAGAGAATTCGGTACGGGGTGGAAGGCTCGTAGTTTGAATCCCGGTGGGGAAAATTGTTCCTTTCAGGTGGAACATCCCGTTCTACTGAAGATACATAAGCATTAGACAAGCAATCTTCCATCACAATTCTTTATATTTTGATTTTCGTATGCTCCTTCGGCTCCATTTAAATCAATATATGAAGACAGATGAACATGATGGCTAATTTTCCTGTACCTGAGAATTACTGGCCTTCTCCACATCTATCTAGATTGGCCCTGGTGGCAGCCAGCCATGTGTAGAATTGTTACTAGGGCTTTTTCCTGACCGTAAAGAGGAGGGTCGTGGCGTCGACTCCCATTGACCTCCCATCTCCAAATAGTGACGACGATGGGAATGAATACACAAATATTTCTATTCTCATTCTATGCCTACATGGAACGTCATATGGAGCATTGTACCCTAATATGGTGGTTCGTCAGAGAAAATATTTTATATTTGTCTATTTCTAACATTCTGAGGAAGAGACCATAAGTTTCTATTAATGTTCATTCTTGTAATTTTTAGCCACACTTAATGTACATTTTATAAATAAACTGATGTGATGTTCTTTGAAAGTTCGGAGGTAATTTTCTCCATTTTTACACAAACTCTTGTAAATTTATATCTATCTCTTATTTATCGTATATTTCCATTTTGTCCATTTCTTCTTCCCATCCTGTCGTCATTCCTATCCTTAGAATTTATTACCCCTTACACTTTACATCAATGTAGGTACACATTCCAGAATGCATGGCATTGAAGAACAATGAAAATTTCAGATGTGACAGTTGTTGTGCGTCACCATCTTCACTGACGTCTGTTATATCGACGCATGCACGCAAGTTGACATTACAAAGAAGAACACACAAAACACTGGTTTTTTAATTACAGAAGAGTTAAAAACATCGTTTTAAAATTTATAACATAATGATAGACCGAGAGCGTCTAACTGATCACGTCATATGCCGGGAAGAACTGAGTAACCCCAGTTCTTTAGTAAGTGGAAATGGGCCTCACAATGCTTGTGTGTTGGATCGTAACAATGTACTTACTGACTGCGGGGTTCCATTACTGGCACTGTCTGAAACTGTGTCCTTCTCCACCACATTCATATACACCTTGCGGTTTATCCAGCCTCTTATCTGGTGATTAAATTTGATTTTCTTCTGCAGTGGTGCAGTAGACGGAGCTTTCAACTTGCCAATATTTCAATACGGCAGTGTTTCAAATTAGGTGTTTTGGATCCTAAACCTACAATCCCAACCAACTATTTTTAGTAGCACGTAACATATTCTCGGTTTTATTTAGAGTTTCGTGGTGAGGGGCAAATATAACATTATGACCCGCATGAAGGCCACTGCGTTATGACTTATACACAACGACTTGTAGGTCTAAGTAACCATAGAGGAAATTCTGAAAAGTTACTGGGGAAAGTTCTGTGGCCGATGACACTGAGGTAAACCTGAACAGAACATGAGGCCTTCATTCTTCTGTGATACGAGTATATCATCTTGAAGATGGGACCAATAGAATGTCCCGAAATCTCGGTGAACATCTGCCAATATAACTGCGTAACATCCCAGAAGATGGACGGCCTCAAACACGCCGCAGAGGTATCCTGCAATCTCGAAGACAACCCAGATTATTTGCTGGTAATTCTCACAGGAATGTGAACGGAATGTGAAAGGAATGTAAACGGAATGCCTTATATGATTGTTTTCGTCGGTGTTCTAGACATCCGCACACACATACTTACATCTATATCTACATATGTATATATATATATATATATATATATATACACACACAAAAGATACGTTATTACGTACGTACATAGACATGTGCACACATACACCAAATGCGTGATACATACACACATATGTACTCACATACATACACACACACACATACATGCGTACATATACGTACCTACGTACATACATACATAATAAAACATACATACATACATGCACACACACACACACACACACACACACAGATACGTTATTACGTACGTACATATACATGTGCATAGGTACACCACACGTGTGATACATACACACATATGTACTCCTATACATAAACACACACACACACATATATGCATACATACATAGTACGTGCGTACATGTATACATACATACATACATGCATGCATGCATGCATACATATATATATATATATATATATATATACATACATACAAACATACATACAAACATCCATATATACATACATACATATATATACATACATACATACATACATACATACATACTTACATACATACGTACGTACATACATACATACAGCACTTATATTATTACTAAGTCCCGGAGCAGGGTTATTTTCTGTTAGCAATATTTCTTCAGCCAGTCAAGAAGTTCCCTGAATTTTATGAAACCGAGATTTCTTCGCCGTTTCAGCAGGAGCTAGCCCACTTACCCCCATTCTGAACTGCATGTACCCAGTCCCTGTCCTCTTATCATATTTTCTTAATATCAGTTTTGATGTTATTCTCCCATCTACGCCTAGTTCATGAGAGTGATCTTTTCTCATGACTTTTCCACCTTGCGTATCACACTGGATTTTTATAGGGTATGCGAGATAGTTATAAAAATCCCTTGTTTAGATTTTGGTTTACATTCTTATCGGATCATGGAAGGAAAAGAGACGATGCAAGTTTTAACTTTTTATTTCAGACTAAGCACTATTTTTAACAGTAACAAAATCATGCACACTTCTGACAGTACAGTTCTGAGTACTACAAAGTGGCGAGTGACGTTATCGGTAACAGTGAAGCAGCCGATGTCGTCCGCTCTACTGTGCGTAGTTTCACGTTAAGCAGGACTGAGTACTGCAGATCTGGCAGTAATGCAGCTGTGAGGGAATTCGTAGATTCTGCGAGTTAATTTCTCATTCGGCTGGACATCCTGTGCCATTTTAATACACTTAGCTTTGTGTACAATGTACATTTCATTATGATCCCACGCCTACAGATTTCGTTCGTCATCATGGACACCATTCATTATGAAGAGTGGAAAAAGTTAAAAAAACCCTGGCGGTATAGCATCACCTTCCTTCAAACTATTCTTAATAGGAACCATACCTTGACTCTGCTATAAGTCTCATTCTGACACATTTCTATAAACCTTACCAGTTTCATGGGGATAACAAATTCACTGAGAATATCATACAAAATATCCCTCTTAAATGAATCTAGTCTACAAATAGCTGAAGAACTGACTACCTTATCTTATTCTCATTTATTCTCATTTATTCTCACGTATTTGACGAATGCAGAATGTATTATCAATAGTTGACCTGTTGCTTCGAAATCCATGCTGATGAACCCCAGGAATTTTCTGTGCATGTGGAGTGAATCTTGACAGCAGGATTGTGGATAAGATTTTGTACGTAGTTTTAAAACGTGATACGTTTCTGTAAATACTGCAACATGTTTTGTCACCATCTTTATAAATAGGTAAGATGATTTGCTCTTTTCACTCTTCAGTCAATTCCACTCTATTACAAATAGAATTCATTAGTTTATGGACCTCAGAGCGAATTATTCTACCTCCTGTTTAATCAATTCTACTTGGTTTCGATCAATACCTGGTGATTTGTGTCTTGTTTAGCTTTTCAATAGACATCTCAATCTCAAAGGCACTCAGTACAGGCACCAGCGGTTCTGCTGTATGTATTTCAGTCTGCCTAATATCATTAACCCCATGTACATTCAACTGAGAGAAATATTTCCTTAACCTAGACAAAATACTGTGGGAGTCTGTAACAAAATCAGCCTTCTTATCCTTTATATATTAGTTCCGTGCTGGCATTCTTCTTAATTAAAGGCACGGATTCCCCTATACAAGTCTCTGATATTTTTATCTTACTGTTAATTTCAAGGTAATCAAATTTTGCTTTCATTAATTACTTATTTTTTTCCCAGAAATGTCTACTGACTTCACATCTTTTATTGTTTAGATTATCTACATTGCTTTGGTTTGGATCCTATAACCACCGTATTTCAGATTGCTTCCTTCTATCTAAAAATCTTAAAACATTCTTCATCAAATCGTTGGTTATAGTGCTAAAATTCATTCAGTCATAGACTGTTGTTAGCAGAGGTTTTGATATTTTCTTTTATGTTTTCCCACACCCTGTTTATTTCCCTGTTATCATTTAAGTTCTCCAAAGACGCAAACCTGTTTGAGATCTCAGTCTGATACTGTCTTCTAACCTCCAGTTCATTTCGCTTCCTGAGATTCAATCTCTCGACATCAGGCGTCTTTACTGTTTGTTTATTAATGCCAATTTTTCCCCAACTATTGAAGCTACCAGCTAGCGATCGGTATGACAGACTGCTACCCTGAAAGGTCGTACATTGAGTATACTTAGATGCCGTCTCTTATCTATCAACATGTGTTCAATCTGGGTGTGAGTTTCCGATCAGGAGATTCCAGTTCAATTTATGAAAGCGTCGGTGCGGGAACCTCGTGCTCTTAACAAGTAGAATTTTTGATGTGTCAAAGTTTACATTTATAACACCATTATCATTACTGTCCTGATGTAGACTCTCATTCCCAATTGTCGGTTTAAAAATATTTTATCTTCCCAGTTTGGCATTAAAATCTTCTTACAGAATTTCTATATGACACTTAAGAAAATGATCGAAAACCTGCTCTAATTCCTCATAAAATCTGTCTTTTGCGTAATCACTTTTCTCCTCGCTCGGTGCATGAAAATTTAAAACAATGATACTAAACCAGCGATCTTTCAGAACTACACAAGACATCCTATCACTAACGTACTCTACTCTCTTAACTTCTGATACTATTCTGTGTCTTTAAGAAAATACTGTTCACAATTTATTTTTTCATAGAAAAAATATAGTACCCTGTTCTTACCCTGCCCCCATAGTCCCACCTAACCCCCACTATACCCAATAAATCTAAATTGTACCTAGCTAATTCCCTGGCTACTGTTGTAAGTGAACCCGTTCTACACAGTCTCCTTACATTTCATTTACCAAATCCCATGGTACCTTTCCATTCCTTAGTTTTTACTAAAGGATCAGTCCAGGCCAGAAGGAAAAGCACTATTTCTGTAACAACGTCCATTTTTAGAATAATGAGTTATCAGCACATCTTTCAAAATCAGGCTGGAGGACCACGTCTTTTTGGCTATATGTGACTTCCTATTGAAAATATTTGCTGCTTCCCTCCATATTGGAAGCCGTTCGTCCATCCACAACCTGAAGACGGGCCATGTCTTCGTGACAGGGACCCACTTATCGTACGGCGGTGCCTTGGATCTTCCTCATTTTATGTTTCAGAATTTTGGTGAATGGAGTATCTGTTGTCGTCGAAATCAATTCTACGCTGTTACGGATATGCACGTATGGTGTAACATATAATACTTTAAATCTTGCATTACCCTTCCCCATATATTTTGCACAATTAACTGTAATGCCCACTGCCAAACACAACTTTATATACAGAATGTTCCAGGAGAAAAATTCCCCTACTTCGAGAGAACTTATCTTATTTTAATTTACATCGATATGAACAAAGACATCTGCATCCAATTTGGAAACGCTACACGGAAAATAACGCGCGACAAATGCTGTCTTCTTACCGTTCCGCCTACTCTGTCTAACATGATGCGTTACTGGTACATTGCGCAGGTCCGCCTTCAAGCCTTGTACACGTCAGCCCACATGTGCTGTGTAAAGTACTTGGAAAGTTAAAGACGATTATTGTAAAATTAGTGCCAGTTTTTCTTGCTACATTAGTGTGTTCATGTAACTCAAATATTAAATGTGCGGTAAGTACAGGCGTTAACATGACAGGAGTTAATAAACCCTCATTTTCTAATGTGCAGTTGTTAATAAATATATAATTATTCTCTTTTTTTTTTAAATTCATCTCGCCGTTTATTTCCTTAACATTTCAACCTCGGATGCACGTATTTTTGGTTATATCAATGTAGTTTAACGTAAGGAACATTTTTCCGGAACATGGAAAATTATACTTGAAATAAGCAGAATATTTCTGACATGGTGCAAAATCACGTACTAAATAATTCTTGTGTTTCTTGTAGACATATTCAGGGTTTTCTTTTATTTAAGAAACCCGAAATTTCATTTTCGTAGTTACAAGAACCTACAACAGTTACCTAACCTGAGGTAGATAAATTAACACAGTCCACAAACTTCCATATCTTTATGATCCGTTGGAGTATTGTTTTCCTATGTATAGATGGACTAGACTATTTTGGCAAAAAATCTGTCCGTTTCTGAGACCTAGATTTGGATGTGATTTGAAACATGCGGTGTATAGTTTGTTATTCAATGGTCTGAAGCAGCTGAGTAAATTTCTCCTTTAGCTGGGCGGTAATGATGAATTTTTGTATTGGATGCATGTAACTTCTGGAACAGCTGATCGCTCTTGTACTGCTGTGTGTAAATCCTGTACCTACGGCAAAGTTACGCGATTGTCACCAGAGCTAAGACACGAGGCACAAACAGTGCATATTGAATGCGCCACACAAGTTTTGCCATGTAGCCCGCAACAATGACACGCATTACAGGGCTGCAGCGTATTGATTTTGGCCAGCAGTGGCCCAGCAAGCTCCGCGGAGCCCCAGACGTCATGTTGAGTGTGAAATATATTCCGGCACCGGTTGCATCAATTCTCCAGTAACATAAAATTTTTAGATGATTAATTTTTGGATTAGAATGGAATTTAGTATAGTTTTTTTTCACAAGCGATACGTTAAGTGTGCTGAAATTGCATTTGACCTAATAGGATATTGCAACTATAGGTACCTGGTTTGAATCCTGGTAGGTCTAACGTTATTTCGTCATATGAGCGTTGTATAATATTCCTTAGTCACTACACTTAAGTACTAACAGAGCACCCAGATGTGGGATAATACAATTTCCAATCAGATCGTCTAATTATCCGCGGTCTTATTCGTCACTGCAACTACCTGTACAATTAAAAAAATCATTGACAGTAATACTAAACAATCAATGTAGGCAGCGGGAAGTTTAAGCATCACATAAACACAATGCAGAACAAGTGACACAGGGGCACTGAGCTATTGATCAAGCGGTTTCACGTAGAAGCGCCTCTGACTTACAATCCGGATGTACCCTCTTCGAACCTGCATTGAGTCACCGCCACTAATGACACAGATATTTTATAATTTTCCTCAGACACTCTAATCAGTCCCAAATGAGACCAAATCTGCAACATTGTTCGTCCTTTCAAATTAATTTTCAACAGCCATCTTACGTTCCAAAAATATTTTTTTAAAAATTTGGTGTATTGATTGCACGGAAAATGAATTGACAATAAATGAAGCAATAATAAGGATGCAATTCATACTGCCGGTGAAGGTAGATTGGTACTTTATGGACTACAGGTCATCATCTTGGAACGTTAGCCATCTCTATCCATCCCCATTCTCGCTCCCTTGCACAGCTCTTCTCCCGGGTTTCCCGGGGTTGATCAATCCAGGGTATCACTTCTCGGTGACTCCTAGGTCGAATATGTTCTGTCAACATGGAGATCATTACAGGTGATTAGGGCACTGTTGAGATGTAAAGAGCGCTGTGTGAATTCAGGACAAGAAAAGCACTTTGCAGGCGGTTCCCACCGATCGAACTTAGCCTTCGAGTGGTTAAGACTACCGTCTCCTGATTTACATTCTGGAGGTTTCGGGTTTTGTAAACATCAGCCATGAAACTGGTTGCCCTGAATTTATTCACCTCCTTCGTCTGTCCCTCTTGACAAACGAACGGATATTAATTCACAACCGACTGCTTTACACATCCTTTACAATATTTAAAAGTGTTATTTAAGGAACCTGTCAACTGTTGAGTTGAATAAATATCGAGAAATCATGGAATAATAATCATAGGAGAAAACTGTATTACTCTTAGGGAAACTTGGTAAAAAAAAATATAAAATATAAATCAGTCTTATTACAGGCCCGAGGTGCCCAGAGGGTTCCAGAAAGTTAAGGTTCCCATATTACGTGACAATGGCCCAGGGTGGTGGTAGGATTGTCAGCCTTACGCACTGGCCGTCTTTATCCCCAGGAAATACTCCTGGTACTCATTTTAGTTAGAGACTCAGTCGATCCCAGGGCCATAGTGCGATCGGAAGGATTATGCCAATGAAAAATTCCAGTGACACAATCTGGAATCGAAACAGCTGCCTTCCCATTTATAGCATAGCACCTTAAACACTGTGCTACCGAAGTTTAAGAAAACTTACCCTACTGAAAATTCGTACACCACAAATTCCACGTTGACTGGCCAGGAAAAGAACCCGAGCTTCATAGGTGGGGAAAGGTCAACTAATCGAATAATCCAAAGAACTGGCGAGCTATGGCACTTTGTCACAATCATAGTACTGGTACATGCTGTACGGCCTTACATACTGAAAGCATGTTTGAATATATATGTACTAATAAGAAAAAGATATAAATGATACCATTCAATATAATTAATGTAGCAGCATGCAGATCGAGGCTGATGAAGTCACGATTTAAAAAATAACAGTAAAGTTGGTCTTACCAGGTAGATTTACAGGTTTTAAATTTTTAGCACAGCATCCTATACTTACAACCATCGCACTTATATAAAGGTAAAGGTAAAGCAGTCCCGTTACAGGCCTGGAGTGGCCTAGAGGGTTCCAGGAACTTAAGGTTCCCAGATTTTATGACAGCGACACAGTATGGTTGTAAGGTTGTCAGCCTTACGCACCGGCTGCCTTTACCCCCAGTAATTGCTCCTGGTACTCATTTCTGTTAGAGGCTGAGTCGACCCAAGGGCCATAGTGCAATCGGAAGGATTTTATGTCAATGAAAAATTCCAATGACACCAGCTGGGATCGAACCAGGGATCTTCCGATTTGTAGCACAGCGCCTTAGCCACTGTGTCACTGCGGTCGCCATTACACTTATGTACTGAATATTTTGTTTGTTGCATTTTCTGCAGTAGCTGTATACTTTTTTAAAATATGAAAATTATAGGCTTGGATTTTTTTCTGCCATTTCTTACTTACATAGCCCTAACGAATATTCTGTATGTTAAAAAAACTCTGTAAAGTGTTAATATTACATGTACCGTGCATGATGCAAATTAAAACAATCTGACCTGTTACTCATGAACTCGTAACTCGTAACCCAATAAGGATAGATTCCTGTCGGAGTGACGTATGAAGCAAGTCACTGCCTTCCACTTGTTTTAACATAAGAATTCCGTGATAATGGCACCGTAGGAGTGTCGAATCATGTAAGGAATAATACTGTGCGTCGATCTGTTTACTTCTTCGTGCATGAATATGTGGTTACATTGGTTAATCTGTGTAATGGTATTTATATATATATATACATACATACACATACACACACACACACACACACACACACATATATATATAAAACATTACACAGTTTTAACCAATATATATATATATATATATATATATATATATACATATATAAAATATTACACAGCTTTAATTAATCTATATATATATATAAAACGTTACACAGTTTTAACCAATCTTTCTCTCTCTC
>Ga0123352_10018503_pt1 | contig 11104 bp, 4 predicted proteins | sample TergutLab28metaG_FD_89700 | JGI IMG/M metagenome (GOLD analysis project Ga0123352, IMG submission 89700) | Labiotermes labralis P1 segment gut microbial communities from Petit-Saut dam, French Guiana - Lab288 P1 | ecosystem: Host-associated > Arthropoda: Insects > Digestive system > Gut ... | reverse complement strand
TATTATTATTATTATTATTATTATTATTTTGTTCTGCATTATTTTTTATCAAAACTGAACCTCGCCTGACTCTCTCTGTGTTATTTTCCAGAAAATGTTTCTCATTGTTTTCACAATATTTAGATTGTCACGAATTAGGTTATTATCGCAAACACGGAAAAGAAGCTAAAGAATTTCATAAGATTTTCACCGGTCATGGTGTCTAAAACACTCACAATAATAAAGTTTCATTGCAACTTCAGTAAAACACTGCATTTTTTAAGTTGCTATGTACATGAAATTAAGAATCCAACAGTTTATTTAAGAATTTGCTATTTGTTTGGTTACACGTTGTACCTTATCTGAAATTAGTTTCATAAATATCCCAGATTCTAAAATAAAATATTATCCACACTTTCTGCTATTTAAAATACATGACTTCTTGGTGTGTGTGTGTGTGTGTGTGTGTGAAGATGTACTTTCTCATAGTACTACAGTGTCTGCTAACGTCCGAATATATGATACATAATTTCCTACATGTTGGCCTAAATGAAGGTTCACAAAACTTTCTTTCCATCCAGTATTGTTGGAATAATTAGAGTAAGAAATATGAGTTATGGGGCACTTTTTTCACTTTGTGGAATTTGGAAACTGTAGGAAATTCTTATCAAGAAAACTCAAAAAGAGAACACAGTAGGATCGATGGGTGTATAGAATGAAAATATAAAAATGAACACAGGTATTTTAACCCTTATCCTGCTAATGTGGAGAATATGGTGAGCTCCTAATAATGCCAGCAAATGGCAGATGGGATTTAACTCGGCGTTTAAAGGGTTAAAATGGACTGAATTTATTAAAAAATGCGGTCCAAAGGAGACGTTATTTTCTTCGAGTGTAAATGTTGATGTTATTAGAATGCGAACATCACGAGCTCCTGCTCAATAAAGAAAATGTACAATATCTTAAAAAATAAAGTTTGGCAATGTAGGCGTTTTCAGTGGTTTCATTAAAAATTTTTTTTTTATTAAAGAGTACTTATTACTCAGTGGTGTGACAGTGAAGCACATAGCACTTGTGGATGAGATTTTAGTGAATATTTCCATTCACTGTAATTTATTGTTAAGTGTGTGGGTAACTGATTTCAAAATGCTGTTACTGCCTTTGAAAAACTGAAACAGAAATTAAGTCTGAAGCCAATGAACGGCAGGCATTTGAACGTTGACTGCACCGCAAAATATGGAGTACCGAAGATCTATACTGGATATGAGAGGTTTGTAAGATAGATATTTTTTTATTACACCCTATCCTTTGTCGAACAAGATTAAGTGTTTAACAATAAGCATTTGCATGTTACAGATATGTTTAAATTGTTTGAATTTGGAAGTCATTAAGTCTTACAAAAGAAACTTATTTCTAATTTTATTTTTTTTGTAATAATAATAATAATAATAATAATAACTGGAATCGCAGCATACTTACGGACAAAACAATACCTTTTAATCGACCTGACGTAACTTTTGTGAATAAGAAAACAAAGAACACTTCTTTGATAGACATAACTGTCATAAATACACACAATCTCGCCAAAACAATAACCGACAAACAAAATAAGTACCAAGAACTGGAGAATGAAATATGTGCCCTGCGGAAGCAAAAGGCAGCACAAGTGATCCCGATAGTAATATCATTTACGGGAGTAATTCCATAGTCACTATCACAAAGTCTAATAAGACTTAACTTGCACCCGAATACATATATATACAACTGCAAAAATCTGTAATTCTTTGCACATGTTCAATTGCAAGAAACTTTTTAAACTACAAATAAGACCACCAAGCCTTATCCTGTTGATTACTACATCCCAGGATAAGTGAATATTTCCCAGCCAAAGCCGAGAAGTGATAAATTAGATTATGATGATAATAATAATAATAATATGTTTACTGCCAGCGTTTCTGCTTGCAGCCAAGGAAATAATTTTTCAGCCCTCCACAGAGAGATAAGTTATATACCTTACTCATCGTGTGGTAAGTACCGTAAAGAAAGAGACCCCCTTTATCCGGACCCTGTTCTTAATCGCATTGGATGTTGCCAAGCGGAAAAGCAGGAAAAGAGTAAAAACTGGAAGAGAACGTTAAGCTCTTCTAACTAAGAACCCTTCACGGTACAAGCTGAGAACCTATCGAATGAATGGAATTTCAAAACACACTAACTGAATACAATTCAACATTATGTGTACCCCACATTCAGTGAAAACTGAAGCATTTTTTTTGGACTTTTTTTTGCAAAATTTTGTAATCACTGAACACTGATAACCGGACGTATACTCGTACGTGTATGACGTTTCTGACTGGAACTGACCTCAATGTTGAGCTTCTAAGTCTTAAGGCCTGAATCCCTGAATCGTCGTTGTATATAGGATTTTGAAATGGATAATTAACATTTTTTAACTTATTTTGTCTTCCCGATAAGATACCATAAAATTCCTAATATTTCTTCACCCAAAACACTGTTATATTTAACTGAATTTACTGGATTAATTATTAGATGTTGTTTTTAATAATTCCATTTAATTTTCCTTCCATTCTAGGTTGTAGGTACATTATGCCTATAATCTGTAAGTGTTCTGCAGCCATAACCCCGTGCAGTAAATTAGTTTTTGACAGTCATGCCGTCATATGACCATTTACAAGTCCTACTCGAATATAATTAGTATCTATTCTTGTGAAGTAAATATATTTGTTAATATGGATTCATATTGTTTACAACGTATATTAGAGTCCTGGTTGTATTTTAAAATGACTTTCAATTTGTTTCAATTTAACCTCGATACAAAAGGGACCTAAGTTTTTCTCGAAATAAACCCCACATTTAGAGAATCACATTCTTGTAGGGTTTTATGAATGTTAACATGAGACCCAGAGAAAGCCCATAAATCAAACGATCCTGACTTAAAGTTGGTATTGTATGGGCAAATATTTTAAGCGCTTTCGCTGAATCGCGGAAAGCGACTATTAGCTTCTACATGTCCGTCCGTCTGTCTGTCTGTCTGTCCCTCTGTCCGTCCGTCCGTCCGCTTGAAACAACAACTCGGCTCTCACTGGACGGATTTTCGTAAAATTGATACTTGAGAATTTTTCGAAAATCTGTTCGGAGAATTCAAAATTTTATTAAAATATGGAAAGAATAAAGGGTACAGTACATGAAGATAAATTTAATGTTTTGTTGACCGTGCATCGTGATATATACGTATAATATGAACCAAAAAGGTGTACTATTTTCTTTTAATTTATTTCAATAATAAGCCTCTACATGTTTCGAGCAGCCTTGTTGCTCATCATCAGGACGGTCAACTCTGTATAAACAGCAGTTAGTATATTTGGTATAGCTGCTCGCAGCCAGTCAACATATCGCATGACTATACCAACTGCTGTTTGTACAGTGTTGATCCTCCTGATGCTCGGCAGCAAACCTGCTCGAAACATGTAGAGACCTATTATTAAAATAAATTAACAGAAAGTAGTGCATCTTTTTGGTTCATGTTATACGACTACATGAAGACCCATATACGTTTATGATATTATTATTATTATATTATGATATATATTACTATGATAGCGGCATGTGTGTTGTGTGCGGTACTGCACACAACACATATGCCGCTTTACGACATGCTGCCACATCAACTAATTTATATAACGACGTAATTTTACCGAGTGTTTTAACATAAATATAACTTCAGTTAGGTACAGGTAAAGCTCTCTGATGATGGTCATTAAAGACCGAAACGTGTAGGAGCGATATTAGTGTGTATTTCAACGTAAATTTAAAACTTTTAACCAAGTTAATAAATAGTGCATTTGTTGGTGAGTGAACTGCGTAGATTTCAAAATGCACGGTGCAAAGATAAAAATTAAAAAAAATTAAGGGTAAAACTAGTTTTCTTGGATGCATCCCCTCTGCCTCGACCATTCTTACTGAACAATAAACGTCGCTAACACTAAATTCAGGGTCTAATTTCAGGCCACTTATCCAAGTGTCACTGCTAATGCAAGGGCCTGGTTCGCTTTATTGGCCGTTACAACCCTCTACTTACAGCCACTTTGACTCTGGTTTTACCGAGTATCAGACTTAAGGGAACAAAGAAATTGTCAAACAGGACTCACAGACTAAGAGCCCATAACGTTTGTGAATCGAAGTTATACGAAGTAAGCAAATGAGAACAAAGTAAAGACTAAAACATTGTAACTTGAGACTCCTGTTACTTTTTCTAACAGGAAAAGATGTCGGTCAATAAAAGTAACAGGGATTAATAAGAATAAATTCTAAGTGTAATCTTAATCCAGAATGAAGAGTGGGCAGTATTATTCTGCAAAGTGACCTGCGTTGCTGAGAGTAAAAACATCCAGTTTATTCAGGCAGGTAGATTAAGATTTTGTGTAAAGTGAAGCGCTGTACAACGCGCACAAAGTTGACAATAAAGCGATAGGAACTAAACTGCAGATACTTGCTTGAACTGTAAGACACAGTTTTCACTGTCTAATTCTAAAAGGTTCTAACAATGGTAGGCCTACCTCTATTTGTCTATTGTATCGTACTCGAGAAAAAAATCCTTTCGGAAAATGGATTTTTTTTTAGTCTCGAAGGGAGATAATTGTTGGAGGAGGGCGGGAGGGGGTGAGGGATCAGTTCAACCGGTGTTCACTGTGCAGCACATCGTAACAGGTTGATTATTTACGCTACCGACGTTTTAGCCTCCGCCAGCCTCCAAAACTGTAGGACTATTGCTTGTCGGCTGTGCGAAAAAAAAGTGTTGCATACACTCATATATAAAACCCACGTCTGAAAAACCTGCCGTGATGATGCGGACAGCACTCACTACGGTTATGTTATTTGCAGACAGTCGCCAGTAGCCTCTACATCTGAAGACCATGCAGTGATACGAAGGACTGCTCTGAATAGGGCTCTTTAACTGATCGTTCTAATTGTTAAAAAGGATGGGCGTTTTATGTAGCACGTATAAGAATCAAATTGCACAGAATACTGGTGAAGAATTTTTCGGTGACTTCCACGTGACAGACCGAAAAGGAACTTGGTGAAGCTTGTTTATCTCAGTATTTAAGCACCTTAATGCACAAAATTTGTTTCACAATAAGTTTTATTTCATGCCTCTACATGTTTCGAGGACATGTGCTCATCATCAGGAAGTCAAAATTGCATTACACAGCCTGTGGTATCATCACACCTATAGGTGGCAGTCCCGTGGACGGCCACCTATAGGTGTGATGATACCAGAGGCTGTGTAATGCAATTTTGACTTCCTGATGATGAGCACATGTCCTCTAAACATGTAGAGGCATGAAATAAAACTTATTGTGAAACAAATTTTGTGTATCAAGTTGGTTAAATACTGAGATAAATATACTGAAATGCACGGTCAACAAAACGTCAAAAAATTGGAGAAACTTGTTTTATGGGAGAATTGGGTGCACCAGGCTCAGAAAGGTTCGCGTCACAAGTTTCAGCGTGTGGGTGATGAACCTTCAGTTGCTGAGACTAGAGGCACACTTACATACTTGGTCGGTCAGTCAGTCAAAAAGGCAACTTCTTTTAAAATTTTATATCAAGATAAATGTATACATTTTCACCAAATAATCGTGGCCTTGTCTCAAATCTTGAACATGCATTTCCGTCATTTCTCTATCATTATTTCTTTCAAGCATTCAACATTGTGAAAAATAATATCATCATTAACACGAAGTTAATGTGGCTACAACACCAACAGAGAATGCTGCTTCAGAAAAGCAGTGGTATGAGTATATTTGAGGAAAACTTAGAACTTTCTGAAAAGTTTCAAGCCAAGACAAATGAGAATGGAGATTTCCGGTGAAAAGCGGTTCGGGAGAAGAGAAATTGTTATTTACGGCAAGAAGAGTGAATAGGCATGTCTGTGCTGAATTTCCATTACCTCGGCGTACGTAACAAATCTAGGGATTAAGGGATCCTCTGCAGGTACATGGACCCTTTTTTAGATAAGGATAACTTGATGTGATATTCAAGAACTGGCACCACGGATACGAAAAATATATTGCAGAAAGTCCGTAAGAAAGTGGAATAAAGTAGACATGTTAAATTGCGCCATAAAAAGTTTGGTTATGTTCCAAAAAACCGCCAAGTTATTTTGTTTCTTATATTCTCACAGTGCTGTGTTAAAGAAAAGCATTAGAATTTACAGTACACTTCCTTACTCTGCTAACGAATATGCATGGTTGGTTGTAATATCCAAATACAATGCCGTATTTTTCGAAATTATTTAAAGAACTCTAGGCTTTATGTATTAATTTTATTAATGCTGGGACACACATAAGAAAGAGATGACTTTCGGATGAGGATATCACTAGTTTACAGCAAAAACCATGTACTACGCAGGGAATTCTAGTCAAACTCTACCTTCGTAAGCCGTCAAAACCAAGACCCAGCCACAAGAATACGTCACCTTCTTTGATCGGAAATATTTGTCTGCACACAAGTCTCTATTTAAAATATTTTAAAATCCCGAAAACTGAAAGCCTATTTCATGTCAATATGTTCAATTCTTTTCAATTTATATAAAGGTAAAAAGCGAAATTATCTCTATGCAAGCTATGAGGTTTATGGGGATTAGAACTCTAGACACAGTCATCCTTGAAATCGGCAGTTTATGGAGGTGCGGGGTACGTTTTACGCCCCTACTACCATAGCCCAGGGAAAATAGCCCCAAATTGATACTAAATAGGATACTGGATGGACATAACAGTCTGTACGTTCAGTTGCGAGAGAGACAAAATCTCTCGCCCCTCACTGAAATCGACCGACAATTCCTGGGTCGTAGTAGTCGCTGAATGCCTTCCGTAGTCCGAATCATTTCGTTAAATACACAGTTATTCTTTTAGTGCACCCATATTACTGCTTCGGTTGAGTCTATTAACTTCTAAGAAGAATGGCGTCACAAAAAGTAAGGTGAAATAAAACACTGCATATTTCTATGTTACACATGACAAAGATAAATCAAATCAAGAGAGCTGACTTGCGACTAACCACCTGAGCAATGGAAAGACCAGAAATTCTGTAAAATATGTCATTTATATCTGAATTTCAAATAAGTTCTGAAGATCAGTGACAGTTCTGTGCAGTGATCAAGAGGCACGCTCTTACTCTTACTAACGATATCTGAACAGTAAGAATGTTCCGGGAGAATCAAAACTTCTTTCTTCATAATGCAAAATCACACGTGATCAGCGAACTCCTCTCTCAAGAACCTTAGAAAATGGGCATGAAAGAGCTTTAAACTGTTGTTATAATTCTGTCTTGGATCTCAGCATTCTCCAATTCTTTAGGGTACTGCAGTTGAGAAGTCTGACAACAATAAACAATTCGGATATTGTATCCACCAATTCTTGCACAGGCTTTGAAGCAAACGTACGTAGGCGAGTTTATAAAGCCAGTTCAGCGATACGCTGTATGAAAGTTGATAACATAGAGAAAGCAAATGTCACGATACCTTGGAATGATTTTCTAACGTAAGAAATAGGATTGTTTTACAACACACTGTAAATTTCACGTAACCTATTTCATTTTCAGAGACTGCATTATTTGCAATTGAGATAATTTTTGTACCGAAAATAATTTAATATATCATTTATTTCTACTGTAAATTTCTCCTAAATATTCAGATCTTGAAGATCAAAATCTAGAAGAATATTTAGTAATAACAATAAGGGTGGAACCAACCAAAACTACCAGAATAATTTACTATTACTCTTTTCTGCCTTACATATTGCAAAACTTCTTATTTCCTTTCATGACATTATTTAATATTGTTATTGACAAAAATCTTAAATATAAACTTATGTAGGACAAAAAATACACTGGAAATGTGCCACAATTAAGTTAAGTTTTTCCATTATAGTATGAATTTTTTAAACTTTTTTACAATTTATTTTTATATTTCTGTTGGAGGAAATTACTTGTGTACTAATGAAGAAATATTGCATGGTGGAAGAAAACATGTACATGGCTCAGATACAGTAACATCCTAATTCTCAATCCGTGCTACCTTTCCTGCCACGTAAATTATTCTGTCACAGTACAGAACTTGCAGTGGAAGTTACACCAAAAGATTAACGATCCAAACACAACTGCCATTGTATTTCACATACAGTTGAACACAGTGTTCCACGGAAACAACGAACGGTAACAGCTAATTGCAGGCACTTGTATGCTGAACTGAGTCCACTTCTCTCTTACCAATTGGCTGTTTTGTCGGGCAGATCTTTCCTTATTTCCCTCCAGTTCAACAAATTACAGACCCAATATAATTCTCTTTTCGACTCGTTAACTACTTGTAGTCTGTGAATGAGAAGAACTGCATAGATTCAAGAACCAAAATTTTATTTCAGCAAATTCAGAGTTCAAATTATTGGTGCCCCCACTCCTGTAATGGTAATTCGCTGGCGTCTCTGTAGCGAGGTACATCTAAAGCTGAATACTGAAGTAATAACGGAAGTGAGGGATAGTATGACACAAATTATAGATCTAAGTCGGCGCAGACTAAAATATATAAAATACGTACTGGTTTCTGCATGTGTACATATGCATACACGTACACATATACATATAATATACATATACATATAATGTACATATACATATACATACACATACACACATACATATACATTAACATATGCATATGCACATACATATACATTAACATATGCATATGCACATACACACACATATACATATACATTAACATATGCATATGCACATACACATACACATACATATACATATGCATATGCACATACACATACACATACATATACATTAACATATGCATATGCATATGCACATACATATACATTAACATATGCATATGCACATACACACACATATACATATACATTAACATATGCATATGCACATACACATACACATACACATACATATACATATGCATATGCACATACACATACACATACATATACATTAACATATGCATATGCACATACACACACATATACATTAACATATGCATATGCATATGCGCATACACATACATATACATACACACGATAACCTTATAACCTGAGGTGTAAGGTGCCGCGTTTCGGAACGGAGGAGAAGCAATTTTTTTTTTCAGTTTGTGAAACCAAAAAGGAAAGGGGATATGGCGACAAAGTTTCAACCTCGTAAAAATTTCTTTCTCGTCCTTTCGCTGTTCTTTTCCACTGAACATTACAAGGGGCAGCGATTGCTTTTTTAATTAAAGAGCCTTCCTAAATGTGGTCACCGAGTCCCATTATCACATACGCCTGGGTTATCCGCAACCCCTGTTCACCCCAATTCCGCCGCTGGCTGTAACAGCCATTAGATTCTATTTACTTCAAGTAGCTATTTTGTGACCGCTGATAGCTTCGTACTTCACCTCGGGATAGCAGATATATAGTAAAATTTTATCTTGGCAAGGGGTACCAACTTCGGTAAAATTCTGATACCTATTCAGTATTCACACTTCGCACTGGGAAGGACAGGGTTTTGAATCTCGTTGTTTGTCTTAGTTGAGTTAGTTTAATGTCTTCCTCTTCTCATCTAATCATATCCAAATGTTCCTTTCCATCGTCTTTGAAACTCATTTCAGAGCAACTAATTATCCAGCACTTCCACGATTGGAAAACCATCGCTGTGTGAATAAAAATTAAACAAAAGAATCTCACTTCATATCTTTCAGAAAATAACAATATAAAGAAAATAAATTTCTTTTCATTTTGCTCCTTTATAAACTACCTTTCCACTTCTTATTCTTCCGTTCTACAAGAGCATTTGTAGTTCTTCTGGCTCCAGATTTGTGTTCGTAATTCATTCTAAAATTTGCTTTCGAGGTTTATTTAACCTCTCACTGAAAATTTTCTAAATTAGTTTTCAAATTTATTTCAAAATTTGTTTTGAGCTTACCGGAGACTCCTCAATTCTTCCTACAATTTAGTTTCGACATTTCTCTCTTCTCTCTTGAATTCGCAGAAGTTTGCCAGTCCTCCTATGGCTTACATCTATCATGAAATACGAAATTGTTTTACCTGTGTCTTAATTTGTCGTTTGGTTTTCGCTACATAAGCTTGTCCCCATGAACACGTCTTGACAAATTCTATTCATGATTTGAATTCTATTTATAACTAATAATAATCCAGGTTATTTCAGTACGCCATAATCTATGTTACCGAAACAAGTGTTTCCGTTGTACCTGACCATTTTCTGAGTCTCGATAATGCCATACCATCTAGACCTAATTCCATTTTTCGTTGCATCATTACTGTAATATTTACTTGAAGTGAAGTTAAACATTTTTAGAGCTGGCCCATTTTTCTCATAGATCATCATCACATACCCGAGTTTAAATTCAGACAAATATGTTACGAAAGTCATTAAAACTGAAACAATAATCTAAATGCTTAAGAATAGGGTATGGAGTCCTCACCTGCCACAAATACCCTAATATCCTGATTTCCTTAAGGCGTTTGCCATAGGCATTTTGATATTCAATTAAAACTTGTAGCGTCTGTTCCTTATCGCCGTCATACGCAGCAGTGTCACTATAACACTGTTTCAGTATTTAAGTTTCTCCTAGCTATATTTATTTAAAGTATATCTTGCCATTTCATTGTATTTGTCCTAACATTTTGTTGCTTCATTCCTCTAGGATATGTGCTGTGGTCCAATGGGAGGTTTGTCATTAGGATTCTTGTCGGACAGGGACACGGTTCTTGTTTGCCATCTCGTTTGAACCATGTTACCTGCAGGCAGACGGAACGTCAAACTCGAGGCAACAAACATTTTTTTGGAAAGCACCTAAAACAGGCTTTCTAATCGTGTATTATTTAATCCTACCATCCTTTCTTATTTCTTGGAAGCTGACAGAGCTAAGGCCGGATATATATATATATATATATATATGTGTGTGTGTGTGTGTGTGTGTGTGTGTGTGTGTTCGCGTGTAAGAAACGTGTGTCTTGAGGAAGAGGGGAGAGAGAAGTGTGTGTTCATCTCTTTGTTTTGTCTGTGTACCACATTCTTTTGCCTCTGTTGC
>Ga0123352_10018501_pt1 | contig 11104 bp, 3 predicted proteins | sample TergutLab28metaG_FD_89700 | JGI IMG/M metagenome (GOLD analysis project Ga0123352, IMG submission 89700) | Labiotermes labralis P1 segment gut microbial communities from Petit-Saut dam, French Guiana - Lab288 P1 | ecosystem: Host-associated > Arthropoda: Insects > Digestive system > Gut ... | reverse complement strand
GCTCCGGAAAAAAATATTGTTATGAAATCCGAAGAAGCAATAGCCGGACTGTCAGAAATACGACAACCTATGAAACGATTTAAGGGCCTGAGAATTGGTTCGTGGAATGTTTTATCCCTCTACAGATCAAAATCATTACAGATGTTATTGGACCAACTTGAAAAGTATTATGTGGATATAACCTGTGTACATGCCAGGAAGTTGGGGAAGAGAAATTGGAGGAATGCTGCGAGGAATAGGGACAGCTGGCAGAAGATTCTGAAGAAGGCCCTGGCTCAAAAGGGGCTGTTGTGCCGATGATTATGATGATGATGATGATGCATACATAATATACTACACATCATATTTATAATACAGCATTATACAAATACACATATCTTCATCTGCACCTTCATATATGCAACTGCACTGGAAGCCACGGCACCCACTGTGTTCATGGTGTGGATATGGACCTGACTGTTTGATAAAAACCTCTCCATCTGTAAGTTGATTGCAGTGGATGTGCTAATTCACCATTAACCCTTATTCTGCTAACGTCGAGAAAATGATGAGCTCCTAATAATGCCAGATGGGATTTAACTCTGCGTTTAAAGGGTTAAACAATATTCCATTGTCATAACTACTGTCAGAATTACATCTTGTCTTAGGATTTTCTCCTAATCTTGTTATCGGTCCATGCATAGTATTTTTAAATCTTCCTTATTTCCACATTTTTATGATGTAATGCGGGTCATCAGTACGTCAATCTTACTCGGTTCTCTTTGTGTTGCTATAGAATTTTGTAAGGTGTGGTAGCAAAATGTATCAAAGACACATTCAGGATGCATTATGCTGAAGAATGTTCCATTGATAATTGTTTAATTTGTAAGACTAATAAATACCAATCATAAGCATTAAACATTGTTAACATCTTATCGAAGTTTTATTTGTTCACCAACTGATGAACTAGTGAGTTGTCTTAAAAAACAATGCTAAAATTTACATTAAAACAGCTCCAAAATGTTTCAGTGTTACAGTTAGACCATCATCAAGAGCACATTAATTTTCGCTTACTAAAGTTAAAATAGTCCGTTAAAATACATCGGTGTGTGGTTAATATGGTGGTGGTGTGGCTGCATATATTAGGTCCTTATTGGTGTCTATGTGTTGCACTGTTCAGCAGTAGAAAAAAAAGCTGTTAACATCTGTCATTGCTTAATAAGAATTCCTTACAGTTCAACTTGACAAAAATAGATGCTACAAGTGCACTGACAGATAACACTACTGAACTTATAACTGTTACACTTAACTCACATAAAACAGAACATTTTATTGAGGTCATGGGTCAATACAGTGCCAAAAAATTACTGAAATTTATTTGCAATTGCAGTTAGTTTTTCTTGTATGCATCTCACTATATACCACTAAATTTGTGTATTTCCACTCAGGTATGCAACATCTGCTTAAAGGAAAAAGTTGTGATTAGCATCTGTCTTAGTAACTTGCGGACATACAGCCAACAGTAACGGAGGATTTCTGAAGTTCCTCTGAAGTAACTCCATGGAGTACAATCTGTCTTCAAAAGCCATTGGTTCTCTGGCTTTTATGGAATGAATCCTGTTGATAACCATCACAAAGATGTGCATTTTGTTCATGCAATACATTTACACATATTTGCAAAATTGCAAAAAAAACTACCACTAGCTTTGTCATGTCTGTGCGTCTGTCTGCGTGGAACAACTTTGCTCCCACTACATGGATTTTCATGAAATTTGGTATTTGAATATCTTTTGAAAATCTGCCAAAAGAATTAAAGTTTCATTAAAATGTGACAAGAATACATGAATAAGTACGTACATTTATGATAATATCTCAGTCAGTTCTTCTTAGAATGAGAAATGTTTCAGACAAAAGTTGTAGAGAAAACCAAAACACACACTTTACGTTCAATAACTTTTTTTCTGATAATCGTAACATTTATGATATAATGTGGAAAAACAAGGTACAGCCAGGCAGGCCACAGATGACAATATAATAGAGAGCACGGGCTCTGCATGCTGGATAACTAAGGCTACAGACACACACTTAGCAGGTGTAATATTTATTGTTTATCCACAGCCACAATGGTTACATAAACATGCCTAGATGATATGTTATGTGCAAATTGCCTGTCGTGTTACGTATTTCACATGATTATAAAAAAAATTAGTGACCTTTATCCCAGAACAGTATTAAATGGTCTTCATAATGGAGACACCGTATTGCATGTGAGATAGGCACTTAAATGACAAGCAGTCCTCTTAAAGCATCATTATAATGTGCCATGACTTTTCATGGGTCTGGAAACATGCTACAAAATGCAGAGTTTTGTAAGTGGCTGAACTTTCTTGGGAGAATATATTACATTTCTATTGGGAGTTACACCAAGACTGTGGTAAGAAGCCCTACAAATCTATGTCCCCACATCTCGCTCCAGCTGGTCTGCCTTCCTCTTTGGCATACTTCCTTATATTCTATTTCACTTGTATATATATATATATATATACACATACACATAGCATTTACGTAATTTTGGTAGTGATAACAAAAAACATGATAAACTTTTCTAGACACAAGCAATTTGGGGTGATAACAAGAGAAATAAATTGCCATCAATACAATGATTAAGTGTTATACGTATATTCCATATGGAAAGTTTTCCACAACAGGATAACAAACATAAATCTTGTTCTTATAATAAAACCAACTAGATGCACAAATTTCTCAAATTTATGTTTGGAATAAAACTCTACATGTTTCAGAGAGTTCCTCTGTCCATCATCAGGAGTTTTTCACTGTACACACAGCAATGGTATATGTCATACAGGTTTGCTGACAGCTTGTTATCAGGATCAGGATGGAACTCCGTCATGATACAATCTGTCAGCAAGCCTCTATGACATATACCATTGCTGTGTGTACAGTGAAAAACTCCTGATGATGGACAGAGGAACTCTCCAAAACATGTAGAGTTTTATTCCAAAAATAAATTTCGGAAATTAGTGTATCTAGTTGGTTTTATTATAAGAATTTATCAGGATGCATGGTCACTTGAACGCCATATAAATCTTGTTTCTGCCAGTCAAGCTTTGGAGTGTCTGAGAGGCCACAGGGGCTGAAGGGGAATCCAAAAACACTAGGGAGAGAAGGGTAAGTCTTGAATATCATCAACCCACCATCCATGAGAATTCTTTTAGTCTCAGTATACTGACCAGTACTTAGGTGTGGTTCATGCAGGACTGCAAAGGGTGGGTGAAACTATAACACGAGGCAGAGAGTGGAGGCTTCGGCAGTCATTCCCACAACCCATGGGACTTCTCCTTGTGGTCTCACATCAGTTACTATGAGATACAGCAACACCTGTACTCTGTGTACAGTACAGTTGAAATGGACTGAACTGCAGAGATAGTTTCCGACTTACCTAACGATTCCATTCCTGAAACTTCTACGTAACCCCAAAATTATGTACATTGGAATTGACCCCACCCTCATTTATTAATCACGTCTCATTGGTTATGAATACATGTTTACAATGTCAGTGTACATATTTAAAAAAGATATTTCTATCAGATTTTTTTCATATGCAACACACAATAAAATACATTTAACCTTTTGGCACCGGAATTATTTTTTTAATTTTAGCACACCCTGTATATAGACTGTGAATAATACAGGAACCAAATACGTTAGAATTATGAAACAAACTGCATTTTGAAGAGAAAAAAATGGAGAGTATAGACCACGTTTAAAATATTCAGTACCTATATTTGTTGAATAAATACATAAAATGCAACTTTAGAGGTTAGCGGTGCGGTACGACCACTGTAGTTGACATTAGGCATCAAAAGGTTAATAATTAATAGCAGTAATATTATATACATAAATCCCATTTTACACTAGTCCCACATTACATAACCCAGAAACTGCCTGTATCCTTTACTCACTATCATTCTACCCATAGTCAGCTTAACCATTCTATCTTCCTTGCAACTGAATTTATTCCTTTCCTTCTAAAATAATCTTGAAATTTCTCATTTGATTCTGCAGGTCCTTCAGTTTACCCAAGTACAGTAACCAATCAGGAGGGCTCAAGAAGTAATTCTAACTTTGTATCCAGGATGTCTCTACTTTGAATAAATCTTCGTTGAGTCACTGTCTACTCTGACGGCAGCCACTGGTAATTTATTCAGTTCCTTAAGGTAAAACTGTGACTTTAGCATAAAAGGGTTTCATATGGACACAGGGAAATCTTACATGATAGAAATTTAAGGGTCAGAATGTAACATACGCTACTTGAAAGCTACATTCTGGATTTCATGTAGTCTATTCATTAGATCTTCTGCACATATACCTGAACCTCGTCATGACTGCCTTCTATGCTATAAAATGTATGCAGAATATTCTTTACCAACATTTTTTGGTCCAGTTTCACACACAGAAATTCAAAGGTATTTTACTTGCTCTGTAAATACCAATAGAGGGTTACTAATAAATGTGATGCAGAAGATGGATTGAACTGTGAAGAACTACAACACAGAATTTATAGACAATGCCTTTATTTATAAAATTCTTTCAGGCTACGTGTAAATTCATAACTTTTTGTATGATAATGGGGGCTTGACAGTACCTTTTGTCCAAATCTGGCATCCACTTTTTCATGGACTTCATATCTGTTCTTCTTACTCACTCACAGTGTTCCTAACAACGAATCTGCACACAGGTGGTGGTGTTACTTCTTCAGAATATCTGACATCGAAAGTCAGGACACCAACTACTGTAAACATTCATTCATTCCATTGGCATGTGCAGAATGCGACAATTCCTTGCAGTTCTCAGGAGCTTCTTCCATTCCTCTCTGTTATGTAATTTTTCCTGCCACCCTTCTCCACCAACTCTTCTTCCATCCTCCCTCACTTCATCTTGCCATCTATTTCTTGGTCTATCTCTCAATCTTGTTGTTTCCAAATTCATACATAATACCCTTTTGGGAATTCTATTTTCTTCCATTCTCTGTACATGCCCAAACCAACATAATCTATTTAACCTTGCTGTCTCTATTATAGTAGGTTTTTTTAACACTTGCATAAATTTCTTTATTAGTTAATATCCTCCAAATTTCTTTTTCATTGTCATATACTGGGCCTAAAATTCTTCTGTACAATTTCCTTTCTAAAATGTTCAATTGCTTTCTCTCTCTCTCTCTGTTAGTGTCCCAGTTTCTGATGCATATGTTAACATTTTGTCTGTTGTTGTGTTCTTTAGTGTTAATTGTAGTTTCCTAGATATGTTTTTATTTTTAAAAAAATTTTGTAACATAAAATATGTTTTGTTACCATTTTTATTCTTTCTTGCAATTCTATTTGGTTATTGTTATCTTCATTAAGTATAACTCCTAAATATTTAAAATTTTCAAATCTTTCAAATTTGTAATTTTTTATTTTCAAATGTCCTATTTTTGTTTTTCTTTAAACTGTTTTTCCTTTCCACTATACTTCAAACATTAGGCCATTACATTTGAGTTTGCATCCTACTGTATTCAGTTGTTGTGTAGAGTGCAGCCATGCTGTTTGAGAAAATTGCTTATTGTTAACATTTTCTTGATGTTAACCTTTTGGCACTGGAATTATTTTTTAAATTTTAGCACACCCTGTATATAAAATGTGAATAATACAGGAACAAAATATGTTAGAATTACAAAACAAACTGCATTTTGAAGAGAAAAAAACGGAGAGTATACACCATGTTTAAAATATTCAGTACATATATTTGTTGAATAAATATATAAAATGCAACTTTGGAGGTTAGCGGTGCGGTACGACCACTATAGTTCACATTAGGCGTCTAAAGGTTAATGTGTGCATTTCTCATATACTAAAATATCTTAAATCTCATTTTGACTGGAGTTAATGGCACTAAGGATATTTCCTGTTTACTGCTGCTGGAATACAAACAGAAGACATAGGACTAAAATTCACATACTGATACTCATTTCTCTATTTATAGCTGAATATTGTTCATTCCCTGAATGGAGGAATGGTCTGAGGCAGAATAGTTAATTTTCATGCAGTCTGTCTTCATGTGATTTACTGCTTGTCATTGTGCATTTGGCAGTGTAATTTTCTTCTGACTCTGAAGCACAAAGTGGAGCAAGAAGAAGTTCTTCTGTTTGTTCATTTTCTGAATTTTGTAAGAAACCCGAAACAGTTGTTACCTCTGATTTGAGAATGCATACCAATTATGATATATTGCAGATTTGATGTACTTGTGGTAAGAGTCCTGTTACTGACCCAAAATGAAACCTCTCTAGTTGTACACAACGCACAACCTTAATATCGTGTACCAATATTCTCCTTTGATTATATTTCTTCATCGTATTATATTATCAAATTGTTTTCCTCTACACCCATCATTATCATTAATTCCTGTTGCTCTTTGTAGCAGACTACACAGCAGCAGTAAAATGTATCCATCCTTTCCTAATGTTGGCCAGCCTCTTTATAACACTTTAGGTTTCCTGTTTCAAGCCAAATGTCACTGACATAAGATCCATCTGGTTTCCTCTTACTGCTGTTTCTTAAATGGGATATTTTAAGAAGTGCAGGTGACTAGCCTAGAGCTTCTGAGGGTTCATACTTAGCTTTGTCCCTTACCCTTGACTTTACTGGTTTGGGCAACCCTACCAGGAGCCAAAGTTCCCACTTGCATCGCTCTTGTGATCACAGGAATTACTGAACACATTGAGGTGACAGCCTTTTGAGAAGGTCTAAAACCATGTGGAACCTTATAAACCTTTGTCCTTCTGTCTCGTTTGAGTATGCAGTAACCAAACATGGCAGCTGCTGCTTACCACTTCCATTGCTGTAACTAGGAGTGGTATAAGTAATGAAAACTTCTGTAGATACTGAATCAGATAATGGGGTCACGAATGTTTTTGTATTGTTATTTCACTGTCTGTGCTTGAAAACAGTCTGAAAGCAACATGATATTAAAGGATTAGTACCCTGCCAAATTACATATTATGTACAATATAATACTGTATGACACAGCACAGTACTGTACTTAGTTTATTGTCTAGGTAAGCCTGTCACAAACAACTTAACCTAACCTCAGCTAAACTACCAAATAAGCAATCTGCCCTGACCTAAAAGTGCATAAACCACAATTCAGGTTGTCTCACAGGAAATTACGTTGCAAGTTTCTGTAGTTCAGGTTAGGTTAAAAAATGTTACACTCGCAGGTTGCCTGTGCACAGATTACTCACCTACTGTTTGTTATGCTGACAACTCTGTTGGTAACTGCATAACTTCCCATCAGTGATGCTATATGATAAAGTTGTTAGGCACAGGATTCTTCAAGACATCCTTCTGTATCATGCTCATCCGTACAACATCTTGAATTCTATCCTGAAGGTGTTTTTAGGTGCGTTCTCAAAATTTCGATAAGCGACTATTAGCTTTGTCATGTCCGTCCGTCTGTCAATCTGTCTCTCTGTCCGCATGGAACAACTCGGCTCCCACTGGACGGATATTCATGAAATTTGATATCTGAGTATTTTTCGAACATCTGTCGAAAAAATCAAGTGCCATTAAATTCGGTCAAGAAAAACGGGTACTTTACATGAAGACCAATATACAATTTTGATCATATCTCGCTCAGGTTCTTCTTAGAATGATAAGGGTTTCAGACAAAATTTGTAGAAAATATCAACACACACATTTTATTTTCAGTAACTTTTTTCTTCTTTCAAAAATCGTGCCATTTATGAGATAATATGGAAAAATACTGCAGAGCAAGGCAGGCCACGGATAATAATATGGTACACGCGCATTGAATGCTGGATAATTATGGCTGCAAACTCCATACTTAATCCATGGAGCAGAGTCCTTCTTGAGAAGCTAAATGGTTCTCAATTAGTCAAGAAATTCCCCACATTTTATGGAACCCAAAGGTTCATTTACAGCCTTTAGAAGTGCCCGCCACCTGTCTCTATCTTGAGCCAGTTCAATCCAGTCCATGCTTCCATCCCACTTCCTGAAGATTCATCTTCATATTATCCTCCCATCTCCACCAGGGCCTTTCAAGTGGCCTTTTTTCCTCAGATTTCCCAACCATAATCCTGTATACACCTCTCCTCTCCCCCATACGCGCTACATGCCCTCTCCATCTCATTCTTCTAAATTTTATCACCCGAACAATACTGAGTGAGGAGTACAGATCATTAAGCTCCTCATTATGTAGTTTTCTCCACTCCCCTGTTACCTCAATCCTCTTAGGCCCAAATATCCTCCTCAACACCTCATTCTCAAACACCCTCAGCCTACGTTCCTCCCTCACTGTGAGCGACCAAGTTTCACACCCATACAAAACAACAGGCAAAATTATAGTTCTGTATATCTTAATCTTTATGTTTTTGGATAGCAAATTGGAAGACAAAAGATTCTGCACTGAATGATAGCAAGCATTCCCTGACTTCAGTCTGCTCTTAATTTCTTCCTGAATAGAATTTTGGTTAGTTAAGGTTGTTGCCAAATATTTGAACTATTCCACCCTTTCAAAGGAATCATTATCATTCTATATACTGTGACTTCATCCTGCATTCTGATATCGAGAAATCATCATGTACTTAGTTTTATCAGCATTTACTCCTAGTTCAGTCTCTTTACTAACGACTACTAAAGCTTCTGTGTTTTTCTGTATAGTATTTATGCTTCCACCCAAATATATTAACATCATCAGCATAAATTAGAAGCTGATGTGTACCACTTAATTTCAAGCCATTCTGCCTTACCTGAACCCTTCTAATGGCATGCTCTAAAGCAAAGAAGGCTACAAACACACACTCACAATATGTAATACTTTGCTTTTCCACTGCGACAATGGTTACATGAACATGGTTCGATGGTATATGCACATTGCTTGTCTTGTGGTCTTCTAACTTCCTACTCATGGATAACTCTTGCCTGCAGATGACCTGTGCTTGTCTGTGAGCTTTATTGCTGGTACCACCATCAAAACACAAAATGCCCCTAGGTGACCACTTTTCTTTAGCCAAGAACATATTATTAGTATGTGAACTTACTGTAATCTTGTACCAAGAGATTACCAGTTTTAGGTAGCATCTAAATAGATTCATTCTCCTAAGTTAAATTCATAGCAAACCAGAAAGGAAGATTTCTACAATAATAATTAGTACAGTGGTACATGTACTGTTACAGAATGTTTTTAATGACACAGCAAAGTCATTTGTAAATAAAACTGTTCTTGAATGAAATGTCATGTGGCATCATATATAATACATGACACAGTCAGAACCTTCTTATTTTTTGGCCACAAAGTGCTAAGATGATAACAGAAAATCCACTCACATTCTGTGTACATTCCTTGTCTTCCCATCCTAATTTTATAGGCATTGGTAAATTGAAACACCCAAGATTCCACCCTCTCAAATCATTTACACCGTATTAAATGTCCCACATAAAAAGGTAAAGTGATCCCGTTACAGACCCGGTGTGGCCCAGAGGGTGGGTAAAGGTATAGCTCTACTCTTCCATGACCGTGGCACTAGAAGGGGGTAAGTGGTCAGAAGCACACCCTGGCCGCACTTTACCCCCCGGAAAGAGCTGGTACCCATTTTACAGGAGGCTAGGTGGGCCCCAGGGCTGGTCTGGATGGGTGGAAAACCTCGTCACCACCAGGATTCGATCCCGAACCGTCCAGCCCATAGTCAGTCGCTGTACCGACTGAGTTACCCGGCCCACAAATGTCCCACATAGTCGTGGGATACAATTTGTGCCACCATTTGGTGTGGGTGTGATCATCTTGGACAGACCTTAGACCCCCCCATTTTTACACTAAAATTGGGTTACTTAGAAAGCACCAATCTACCAAACCACAAGGTTTTTTATCTGAAAAAATGGTAGCCCTGACATGAATCACTGTCAGAATCTTAAGTCTTACAGTTTAATAATACATGATTTAGAGAAACCTTTGTTGTCAGTTTACTTGATTAGAATGGAGAATGTCCTTCTAATAATGGAAGCCTAAGATAGACGCCTGTCAAATGTAATAAACATATGAAAGGATTCTATAACTAGATTGCCTCTTGAAGTCTGAATATAATCCTGTTAAAAAATATAGGTAGTGATGCACAAATAACCTGATTTGGCTAAGCAGATCTTACAAGAAAGGAAGGTATTGCACCTGGTGTACATGGAACACAATACCAGTTTCTGTCATCAAACATTCTACTGGTTTCACCCCCAATAGAGAAAGAAATTCATCTAAATTTACTTTAAAAATTCAGTTTTTAGCTTACAAAGAGCACAATACATCTCAGTTCTGATGAAGGCACGGCCTATTATATCTAGGACTTCTAGGATTTTGAACTTTGCCCATTGTGTACTTTTCCAGAAATATGAAGAAGTAAACACAATATTTCAGCAATTGTATCTGTATCCATACTCAGGTAAAATAGTAGGAAAGTTATTTTGATCTTCAGGGCACCCAATGTCATGTCAGTTCAGCTATTGCAATAATGTGTCTACAATCAAGATTTGTCAACAGGAGGTAACAGAAACGTTTGCAATAACAGCTGTGGGGATGCTATGAAGACCTAACAACAAGACAAAAAACAAGATTCATGCATTATATGCATAACAAACAAACAAACAAACAAACAAACAAATGCACACTTCATTGACAGTTTATTATCTTCTTCTTCTTTTGTTGCCATTACAACCCACTATGGGTTTTATTAGCCTTCTCAGTGATTTTCTTCCATTCTGTCCTTTCCTTGCTCAGTTTTCTCCACCCTCTTATTCCCATTGTCTGGATATCTTCCTCCTCGTCTTCAATCCATCTTTTCCTTGGTCTTCCTCTGATTCGCCTACCCATTGGCTTCCATTCTAATATTCTTCTAGGCATTCTCATTCCATCCATCCACATAACGTGTCCTAGCCAGGCCATTCTTCTGCTTTTTATGAATCTTACTATGTCTGCATTTCCTATGAGTTCATTCAGTTCATGGTTCTTTCTGATTCTCCAGAATCCATTTTCATCTTGTACTGGGCCAAAAATTTTCCTTAGT
>Ga0123352_10018497_pt1 | contig 11105 bp, 13 predicted proteins | sample TergutLab28metaG_FD_89700 | JGI IMG/M metagenome (GOLD analysis project Ga0123352, IMG submission 89700) | Labiotermes labralis P1 segment gut microbial communities from Petit-Saut dam, French Guiana - Lab288 P1 | ecosystem: Host-associated > Arthropoda: Insects > Digestive system > Gut ... | reverse complement strand
TCCAGACAGATTGGTAGCACGGGACCTGCCCCACCGAACATATGTCTTGATGGGATGGAGGGCGGGCGCTAAGTCTGGAAATATGGAGGGCGTGCCGCCGTGCAGATTTGTAGAGCGCCGGGGCGTACCGCAACGTGGGTGAGGAGAAGAGAGAAGGCTCTCGCGTGCTTCTAAAGCGTGAATGAAGCGAAGGTTAATATGACATCGTCAGAATTGGTAGTAAAAATGGATGAAATCAAATTTGAGTGCACGATAAGTCCGAAAGTTGACGTGATAGACCGTATGAAACACAAAATTTAAGTTTTCCCCAATAAGTGGCATGCTAAAATTTCGCACCCGCCTAGGGAAAAAGTTAGTTATATATATGTCAAGAGGCAGTCCATGAGTAATGGAATGCATCGGTGGTCTGGGGAAAAACAGTTGCCAGTGCAATAAGTCACGCGTAGGGTTCCCCCGACACAGTTAGAAGAGTAATTGTGCACGTTCATCTTAACAATGGCTGCACTTATCTAAAGGCAATTAAATACGTGCACGAGCGTGCGTTTTTCTGGTATAGCACAAAGTCACGCGCATACCTGTTGACCTACAGGTAGGAAGGTGTTGTCACAAGATGACTCAGACATCTAAGATTGAAGCCACTGACGTAACATAGACCCAATCATGGTCTTGTGATATATCGAATGAGGGAAGGGGAACAGACGCCTATGGGTCTGTATAAAACGTAACCCTAGAGGAACTCCACCCCATAATAGCATTGTTGTGGTGGGCGCTTGAGTGTGTGCACCGTGAAAGAAGAAGGAAGCTGCTACTGTGAGGCGTGTGTTAGAAGACATCCGCCATCGTAGCATTGATGTGGTGGTCGCATGTGTGTGCATCGGAAAGAAGGTGCTACTGTGTTAGAAGCTGTGAAGACGAAGCGTGTTGGAGGTAGGTGAAGTTTGTACATGAAAACCCTCAGTGAAGTGAGTTGAAAGACCAGCGCACATGTTGCAGCATGATCATCACGAATGTGCTTGTGCAACATCGCTTACGTTCACATTCACTGCTGTTGTGTTTGAAGTGTTTCTGCTTGTGGTTACCGGGAAACCTGAACGGATCATGAACGGACTGAAGATAATGTGCATGAAGATGGATCACATGATCTTTCTGAACAGCGTGTCCTTCCTCCAGTACCTTCACGATTTCAATACAGAGGAAAACCTAGACTATGGTGTGATGAGACGGGCGAGGACACGTTGTCCGGAAAAGACCGAATGCACCATCTTCATACATATTATCTTCTGACCGTACCAAGGGGATGGGGCCTACGTAGTCTAGGTTTCCCTACGTATTGAAATAGTTAGAGTACGGGAGGAAGGACACGCTGTCTAGAAGAGTATCAAGTGCTCCATCTTCATGCACATTATCTTAAGGCCGTTCTTAATACGTTCCGGTTTCCAATATCTACCCCCGGTAACCGGAAGAAGAGCACCTCAAACACAGTTCTGTATGTGAACGTTAGCGATCTTACGCTTTTGCATTGCTGAGATCATCATCCTGGAACATGTGCGTAACCTAGGTGGTCGCTGCTGCATCCGTGCCGATGGCTGCGGCGAGAGTTAATGTAACGAGGCATCGAGGTGGTGGTCGACGTTGCTGCTGCATCCGTGCCCGTGGTTGCTGCTCCTTTGTGAAAAAGGTGGTCCGAGGGTGGGGTGTCGAGAAACACAGGTAAGTGCAGTGAATGTTTTTATGTTATTAATATATGCAGTTATCCCAAGAAAACACAAAATTCAGTTAAAGTGCACGGCAAGCCAGTGTGAACCTCCCTCTGTGTGGGGATCGGCATTGATGATGACGGTGGAGATTCGCGTGATCGATTGTGGTAGGAGATCGGAGGTGAAAACGTCGAGGAATGAGCTGACGCCACGCAGTGTACATGTATCTGCACAGTGTCCTTTTTATTTTAGAAGTCGGTCATGACGGAACGAGAGAAATCTACGTGGACTGAATTGTCGCATTCTGGGTAGAACAGACACGTGATCGCCTCGGGCAACGGTTTATTGAATTTCAATTCGATTCTGATAGTGCCGTTCTCGGGGTCGGATGTATGACGCTTCGACACGCCCCTATCAGGTGTGAGTTCGAAAAGTAACATGAAAGAGCCATTTATATACATATCGTGTGTTATCTGCAGTCCCGTGTTCCAGTGATGCATGCTGGACGCTTCGACAAGCGTCCTATAGCCCATGACGGAAGTCTTTTCGTGATCCATACCCAGGCATAGGTGCTCGTTAGGGTACTGTTTACCGTTCACAAACAACGAAAAATGCAGATGTCGTAATGCTGAAATTTATACGTATTGCTGTCCAACGAACTGATAAAATCTGTATTCTTAACCATGGTGAACAAGAGACGTTTTACGGTGGGATCTAGGACGGCGTTGTCTATAGACAAGGATTTTGATCCGGCCGAGAATGTGAACGTCTTCAGTTCGACTCTCGTCAGGTTATAGTGCGCGAGACTCCCTTTGCTCAGCGTCGCATTGTGAGCCAGCAATATGGCGGTGTTCGGCCTGACGCGTCTGACCAGTAATTGGGCGTCCAAAAATTTGAAAACGGTTTTCGAATCGACACTCTTATTCATTAGATAAAATTTCGGTCGGGCCTTGGTCAACCTGATCTGCAACCTGACGCCTGACAGCAGGTATAGGCTCACGTTGCATATGTCACTATGTAATCGACTGAAAGCTGGACTTCCCTACTCGTACTAAGTCGCTTCCAACGAATGATGAATCCCCGGATCGCCGTGGCGGTCTGATTCTTAAGCGAGGGAACGGTAGGCTGCATATAGCCCGTGTCTAGATACCGAAAGGCGTTTGAGAGATGTGTGGCTGCAGCATCTGTGCCATAGATCATCACAGTCTCGAGATAGGAGCGATAACAATAATGCTCAATCGCCTGCGTAATCGTAACGACATTGAGCGTGACGTTACATTGTCTGAATAGGGAGTGGAGGAAATTATTCGTCACGCCCTTGGCGTCCGTAAAGTCCACGTCCTTTCCCGAGGCCGAGATCAATTTACACCGGACATAAAGTTTGACATCGAGATCAATGTACGTGTCGTTATCGGCTGGTATAAAAAATTCCAGATCGTTTTGATCGACGGGGGCGGTGCGGAGTAGACGGGTCCGATCCCCGGAGTAGTTAGGCAGCGATCCGCCTGATTTAGGTAGTACACTTCTAATGGATGCATCGCTGTAAATGTCCTATTGAAGATGGCGACGCCCCGTTTTGTATACAATTATCACCACTAGTAATTTTTTAAAAAATGAAGCACCGCCTTTGGTTGCGTCGTGCTGTCCTCGAAGGGGATGTGCAACCCCTCGGTCGTCAGGAACTCGATCCGGATATCCTGAAATCTGCGCTGCTCGACTGGCACATAATACACGTTACGAAACTCGTGCTGACACGTCGAGGATAATGATGGGAAGACGAATGTCCGCATGCTGCGGAGGGCGCTGTCGCCGACAAATTGCGGTGATATCAGATTACAGTATATTAGGGCGGTGGTTTCTTCCTCAATGGGGGAGAGGAACATGAAATTTCACAGACTCCGTACTTCCCATTTGGAGGTCGAACCCAGGTCCACGGGCTGAGCCATTTTCACCGTGAATTCGGTGAGCGTATTCTGTTCGTAGATGTCACGCGAGGCGTTTCTGAATAGAGTGACGTGAAAGTGGCTCTGCGTCGCCATATTAGATATTCTTCACGGTAGCTGCAGGCTCCCATGAGTCGAATTCCTGACTGTAACCTCGCCAGCGGATGAGATATTCGTGAATGCCTCGTCGGACCCTCTTGTCCAGTATTTTATCTAATTTATAGGCGGTCCTGTCAGTTATTCGTACGGGGGTCAGTTCCTCGTTTTAACACTGGCCCTCTATGGGCGTGCCGTTTAAATCCTCGAGCTCGTAGACGACTCGCGGCCGCCTATCGATTACTTTCGCGACCCTGAAAATCTCGGTGCTGAAATTCTGTTCGGCAGCCTTGGCGAACATCAACTTCTCTTTGCTGATGAACACGTGCTTCCCCACTCGAAACGTCGCTTTCGCGACACGAACGCGTCCCCGAGCCTCCTCCATTCTCTTCAATGTGGCAAGCAGTCCGAATCTGTGACTCGCCATGCAAGTCGTTGAGTGAACCGTGTTATTTTGGCCTTGACAAATTTAAGCAAAACATCGATATATCTGTACGTATTTTTATGTGTGAAATATTTGTGGTGTGTATCGCGAATCGTGCGATGCACGTGTTCCACGGCCGCACATTTCAAGTCGGGGTTCGTACACACCTGAAACTGGATGCCCCGGCCTTGTAATATGTCCAGAAAATATTTATTTAAAAATTCGTAGCCCTTATTAGTGCGTACCCATATTGGGCGACGCCCTGTCGAATATGTAGGGTCATTAAATATGCACCGAAACGCCGAGACGACGTGCGGCCCGCTCTTTGTCTTTATAGGGACCATATGTAGATATTTAGAGAATGCATCTATAACCGAAAGATGTATCTATAATTATTGTTGTATTTTGCTTAGGCCTGTACATCCACAAAATCGCATTCCTACACGTCCACACGTTACTCACTGTTTACATATTACTTTCGAAACGCTTCCTCACAGGTCTATGAAGCGTATAGGAATCCAGTTTCTCTAACCAGGCTCTGATGACGTCGTCAGACTTCCTTTTTGCCCCCTCCGCCGTCGCCAGTCGAAGCTTATGCAGAGTGGAGAAGGTGGACGGTCTGGTCGGGTCATAATATAATTTGTCATTACTTTTGCCACCTACGCCGTAAAGAGGATTCGACACCCCGCCCCTTCGGTTTCGCGAAGTGGGTCGCAATATCACCTCGAAATTTCTTTCCTCGCGTAATATTAATGTTATCGTCAGGCTTATATCTGTTCAAATGAGCGTTAGTCGATATCAATATTTTCTTATACGTCTTTAGATCGGCCTTGTTAACAACTTCCTTTTTCACGTTCTTACGGGTCAATAGTTACCTTAATTGTGATATTGTCGCGGGGATTTATAGACACCGGGGAATCACCTATCATCAATTACTCGCCATCCTTACGGATACCGTATTGTGTGTCGGAAAAACGTCTAGGACTAGCTGCGGTAACGACATTTTCTCCTTCCGTCTGTGCTCCCTCATCCTCCACGTCGTCATCGTCATCATCATCGGGAATATGAAATCCTTGTTTAGGGGTTTCATATACTATCTCTTTCGATGTCGAAGGAATTGGTGAGGGAGGGCCGCGTCGCGGCTTTTTCGCCGCCTCGCCTTTAGGGACAGGTAGCTCAGGTTCGGAGGAGGTTGGCAGCGCCTCCCTGTTTGCTGTGTCAGGCATTACTCGTCTTAGGAAATCAGAGATAGCCTTTGTCCGCGTCTTCCATCTGATATCGGCCTGCCGAATCTAATGACGCATCTTAACCCACTCTTCGTATGGATTGTGTTTTTTACGTCTGCTACCGCTACTACGTTTCTTTTTTCGCTCGCGAGGCGAAGAGGGAGTGCGGCGTCGTTTGTCCCCATATGGTAGAGATCGGCTGGGACGAGGTACATGTTACGTAATATTTTTATCTGGGCTAATGAATTAAGCTGGCCATCGTTGGCAGTATGGCGCTCAGTATGGGTAGGAGAAATCCCCCGCGCTTTACTAAGAGTCGCTTCTTGCCCGAGAGTGACACGTGCCTGTCGGCGACCTTGCGAAGCGCTGACTTGTATTTCTGCAGCTTGCGCGTGTTACAACATTAAAATTTTTTAATTGCCGTTAGCACGTTCAACCCTACCACCAAAAAAATTCTCCGGTACGCCCTCGTGATACGTGATGTTTGAGGGCAACTGCTGACGCGATGGAACGGCAGCCTTATCACTGTAACACCAGATTATACCGCAGGTGAATTCGCGTTCGTTGCAGAGTGAGTCGAGGTTCCGTAGCAACAGTATGAAGAACGACGTTTTGCTCGAACCGCTAGTTGCGCTCACTATACACGAGAACGGATGCTTGAATTTCAGATCATCAACACTTATGGATGATCAGGGTTATGACAAGACCCTCTCTTCACCCTCCCCCAAATTATACCCAAAAGGGACTGATGTATTTTCACCTAAACGCAGCCTCTTGAAAAACGAAATTCTGCAGAGGTTGTCTTCAGGTTCGGTAACAATTGAGACGGTTCTTCCCCCCTTCTCTTACGTTTGATCTTCATTTCTGTGTGTCCATTGACCAATGTCGGTTTATCCCCCTTGTTCCCTCTCAGAATCATATCCCTGATGACATCAAAATGTACTAATTTCGAAGCGTTGTAATTCAAGTTTATGCCCCTGACTTTACACATTGTGTTTTCTCGACCGTCCCCGATCAGCACCCTGTACGCGTAGTTGTTTGGCCCACCTCTCAGAAATTCCGAAATGCTTTCTGAGGGGCGCAACTTGGAAGTCATATCCCGCAATTTGTCCCCGATTCGATCAGTTGAACTTCGCCCCCCTTCGGCTGAATTTATATCACCGAGTCCGTGTCACAATTTATCGCGTTCTCTCGCAGCCAGTCGAGATAGCGATAAAGATGGATTCTCGCCCCGGCGGTGACGTAAGCCCCAATTACCTCGTTCGTATGACGCAAACTAGGCACTTCTTCCTCTGAACCATACCTCCACGACATCTAGACTACGTCATCGCTGGCAAACGCGAGGTTCATCACCTCGACGCCAGGGTTGGCTAGGAATCCATACAGTTTTTTTGGTTCCGTGATCATTTTGGTCATTGTCCGATCGTTCCGCTCCGTCAATTTGCCCCACATGGAGTTGAGACAGAGTTTGGCCAGACCCCGTTTGGCAGCGTTATACCTGATCGCTTCGTTATCTAGCCGTATCCCTTCGCTCTGCTAAAACAATTCCACATATCGATCCTCGTCTTAGGGACTGTGGTCCCAGCCGGGATAACCGCTAGCCACCGCTTTCAGGTTCAAAAACATGTTTATATAGGCGAAGAAATGTCAGCCCTCGCCTGTTTCGGGTGGGTATTGCGTGACCTGATACTCGTACACTTCATATAAATCGAGTATCCAGTTCCCCCTTTCAACGGCCAATGTCACCACCATTACCCACGTACATGTGAGGGCACGATCCTCATCTCGGGTATGGACACATTCCTCACTTGAGGATGAGGAGGTGAGGGCGTATGTTCTACACAGGCAATACATGAGTTTTTTATTACATCTGAATGGTTGGACGGGGTGATAAATCTCTCCGGTGGAACGATCGAACATATGATCAGGCCATCCATACACAGGCACGCTTCTATATACTTACACGCATCGCCTATGTGAATGATCGGATGACCGACGTGGAAGTTGAAATACTTGCATATGTACGGGTAGAGACTCATGACGTCGACATATTGAATGGTCTCAATCTCCCGTGCATTATAGTGGAGACGCATTGCCTCGGTTCGACCCCCGTACAGGGCATCACGGGTGCACAATGCACTATGGGATGAGCGGGCAGGTCGGGCCTCCCTGCATCTTCAAATTAACATTCCCATTGGACGCCACATGGTTCGCTCATAACGTTCCGCTAGCGTATCGCCATTGAGGATGGTGACGTCGCGAAAAGCCTGGCAAGTATGGCCGTGATAGTAGCAACCTAAGAACTCGTAGACTGTGCGTGTCTCGGGGCAATAACCATCTACACTAAAGCAGGGCAGTTTGGCAACCTGTACTCGCGACGGTTGCGACAGTGCATTATCTTCACACCGTCGCTCTCTTCCATATGTAGCAGCCACATCAATGCCTTCTTGCTATAGTTGTTATTACGTGTGTACCCACCTGTCGGTATGAGCCCTATATTATCGGGCTGCAGTAAACGTTTACGCAACACTTTATTTTAAGCCGACGCGATCGTTATCGACTCGAGAAATAAGTGTATATTCCCTATTTGTATGAACTCGCGCCTAAACCCTCGACACGCCTGTCCTAGGACCGTGAAATCATCTTGACAATATTTTTCAAGCACTCGCCTATTGTCGAAAATGGGCTCCTCTGATTTCTGGCTCTCGTACCACGAGAGAAACCCTGTCGTCTCCTCCTCGCCCTTCTCATTCACACCACAATACGAAACGTCGGGATGAGGCCTACGTAGTCGAGGTTTTCCTCAGTATTAAGGTAATGAGTGTACCACGATTTGGAGGCCGTCAGACCGTAGGCCTCGGCAACTTACGCAGAGGGCAGGGTAGGTAAGATATACTATCTAGGAACACTAGCTGCTCCACTTTCATGCACGTGATCTTAAACCCTTTCATAATAATTTATGCTTTCCATTTCAGTAGGATCGCCCTATTCGGTATGAAATGAAGGTCGAAAGCTTTGGCATTGTGCGCTATAGCGACGATCTTTTTGGCCCATGGGAGTGGTCCAGTTAGATATGAAATCAGGTTCCCCACAGGAACTTGCCAGAACGAGTGCTTCCTCTTACCGCTTCGCACGCAGTCTCCGTCTTCCACGTCCTCGCACCGCGAACAGAACTGTTGCACGCAGACTATATTAAGTAGGTTTAACTTAGCCTCGTCCGTGTCCTCGGTATTTTGTGTGGTCTCGAAATCGGAGAAGACATATAGTACCTTATCACTTTGGGGGGGCAACGCGTCCTTCAACGGTCTCATATAGCACAGGTGAACTATTTCTTTGTTCTGATTAGAGTTATCGCAGAAACGTTTATTACATTCGTGGTTTCTGCGCGTCACGACCCTTCCGCACGTCGCGCAACATCGCTTCCGTTCGCATACAGACGTCTTGTTCATTGTGCGCTGCTTGTGTTTGTCGTAGCACGTACGAATTCTGAAATGTCTATTACATTCACAGCAGGGGATTCTAACGCCCGAGAATGCGCACGGGGGGCAGGCCATGCAGTCGCAACACGTCTGGTCACAGGCGTGCGTCAAGTCACTTTTACATGCCTTGTTGGACCCTTTACACACGTACTTTCTAGCCGTGGCAGGAGTAAGTTTAGCGATCACGCGATAATGTCGTTCGACATCATCATACAGTATATTAAGTATTTTAGTGGAGTCTACCTGCTCTTCAAACATTATATCTTTGCAGCTCAGACCGTGGTAGTCGACTATCTTATACTCCCGAAAGTGTTCCTGGAAACGGATTAATTCAGGGATCCCCGCCCCGTTGGAGAGATCGATACCGGTAGTCTCGAGTATCGTTTGGATCACGTGACATATCTTCCGGCCTTGCCGATACGCCTTATAATCTGGATCATTCTCTACCTTTGCAATCGCTATTACCAAGGCATGTGCTAAACAGTTCTCTTCTTCTTTCACCTCCACTGTACTTCTCTTGAGGTGCGCCAATACGGAGAGCGATCTGCCCCTGCTCTTAAGGACAATTTTACCAAAACCGACGGGCGTCCTGACCGTATGTACGGTTACGACTAACGTGTCCAGGGCGTTGAATCTAGAATTCGACTGGGAGACTTTTTGAAACCCGCTCCATATCACACCTGCTGATAACTGATCTTTCCGTCTAAAACTGATTTGGATAGACTTGTCATTCTGGTTCACCTGATTTTGAATAGTCATCCCCACCATATCACTATCATCTACATCGCGTAACGCGTGCTCGATGAGATCGTTCACACTGGGTAGGAAATGTGCTACGGGGTTCGTATTATCCGATCGGGGTATTGAACACACAGTAAGCCGCCTTCCTACGGTATTGTACCGCCTGGACTGTCTCGTATTGGTGTCCACCTTCTCGAATCTGCTAGCCATGATTTCTCTCTACAAAAGATACACACCTCTTTAAGATTGACATCCCCAGAAAAGAACATCATTTATAGTCAGAATAATACTTACAGTTCCCGAGCCTTGGTGTCACGTCCTATTTCTTCAGTAGTCAGAGTATTACTTTCGGTTCCGGCACCGACTGTTGCTGTCACGTACAAGCGACCTACTATTTATCTGCTAGCGGATGCTAATGTCACGTTCTTTGTTTCAGACGCTGGTTGCCGAACGTGGGCGGGAAATTTGGAGGGAGGATGTCAGCGACGAAGTTCGCTTGTTCCTGGCATCGCCCCCGTCACTGGCATCGGGAAAACACCTGAATTCCACCAACCTGAGCAGGACTTGGAGGAGGAGGAGGAGGCAATGTGTCTGTCGTGGCGACAGATCCTACGGCTGCTAACGCGGTGGGATCCATTGATCCAATATACCACAGGGTTACACCAAATAGAAGCAGCCATGAATGATCCCCCGACAGCACACAAAATTCTGGCCATGTGACTTCCCGAAAGGAACGTCCTTAAAGACCTGCGTACGATCTTGCTTGCTGCGGAAACGACCATCCCTAGCACATATGTGGAAAGGTCAACGAACGTTATATTGTATTATGTAACACAATGGGTACTGTTCCATTAATAGGGATGACCTATCCGCTGCTGGCGGTCCTAAACTTAGTCTACCTTTTCAGGTACTGGCAGATGAAGTACGATGCCGAGTGTTCGCATGCCTCGTTCTTCCAGACAGGGAGCTGACGAGAACACACACACACACACACACACACACGGCGTCGTACCGCTGACACTCCTCCTCCTCCTCCTCCATCTACAACATACTATTTATACTGTTATATGTACCCATTAATATATTAAAGGACAATTGTGTGTATGTTTCTCTTCTGGACTGGCTAATAATAATGTACATTAACCTTAGGCCTGTTTTGCTCGCACCTTGTATCCCTTTTCCTATACTTCTTCACAGGTACACGTCAATACATCACCGTAACATATAGTTCACGGTCACCACGGCAAGCCGGCCATATTTCCAGACTTAGCGCCCGCCCCCATCCCATCAAGACATCTGTCCGGTGGGGCAGGTCCCGTGCTACCAATCTGTCTGGAGGCGGGCGGGCGGCCTTGGGCGTAGGGGCTCCGAAGCTCAAGAACATGTAGTGCCTGGACCGTACTTAGGACCTTCCTGCACTCCACTCAACGCTAATGACATGGCGGGACCAAGCTGGACGGCGGCTGCCAACCTGATTAAAATATATCGTAGTCATACGC
>Ga0123352_10018496_pt1 | contig 11105 bp, 9 predicted proteins | sample TergutLab28metaG_FD_89700 | JGI IMG/M metagenome (GOLD analysis project Ga0123352, IMG submission 89700) | Labiotermes labralis P1 segment gut microbial communities from Petit-Saut dam, French Guiana - Lab288 P1 | ecosystem: Host-associated > Arthropoda: Insects > Digestive system > Gut ... | reverse complement strand
GTTTTGCAGTCTCCCAGGCGCTCTGCACGCAAACACCACGCAAACCACGGCCACCACTTGCAAGATATTCCTCTTAAGACTATGTGATTTAAAACTTCCCATGTTGTAGTTTCAGAATCCAAAAATAAAATTTTTGTATCTCGAATAGTTTTTTTTGTTATTCACCTTAAAATTTAGGGAGGTTATTTTGCCCCGCCCTGTATTAACAACTTCCGCCATATCTTAAAAAGTTTTTATGAAATTTTATACTTTTCCTGGATTCTAATGGCAATGCAGTATAACTTGACTTGTAAGTATGTTGCATTTGGCTTCCAGAACTTTACAATGGGTGATTCATTTTGTTGATCCACACTGATGGAATATATCGATTATACTCCCTGAAGATGACCGTTTAAGGGTTGAAGCATGTTAGAGTTATGTATAGTGTTAATGCGGTGGTGATTTGATAATTAATGAGTGCGTTTGTTAGCGTGCATTTGATATAGCATTACAAGTGCAAGGTTGTGAACAAGACAGTGTCCCTGTCATGAAACCAAAGGAGTCACACAAGCAACCAACTGGAGAAATTTCTGGAAAGATAATGACCATGCACTGGGAAAGAAAAAGTGCAAGTAAAGCTGATATTTTGGCAAAGGCTGTGATGTTCCACTCCATGAGGAACACTACAGTAATTTCATAATCTCAAGGGGGGTGCGTAGGATGGCTTTGGGGATGTGTGCACCAAATTTCCTGTCCACATCATAAACCTGTATAAAAATATAAATATTTATATAGCTGCATGTATAAGAATTCCTATGTTCTGGGATCAGTTACTGTGACAGATATGTCCAACCAACTCTGTGTCAACAGGTGTTGCACAGGGATGTGGATGCGACTGGACTTGAGACAGCAATGTGTAACAAAGGACATACCCCATGAAACACACTCCGCTTCTGACAATCAGTCATTCCCTGCTGAATATATTTTCCTCAGTTCCTCCACTTCCCATACAGTATAACACCCTAACCTCCCATTTTAACATAACTACACTCCACATACACAATACTATTATTAACCCGTATTCAATGAATGAATTCAATAAATCTGCTATTATTATCCTGCAATCACTGTACTTAAGTCAGTCTGTTACCAATAACCTACACTTAACCAACCCTATAGAATCAAACACGTCCAATCTTTAAATTTTGAGGCAGTGCCACTGACCTTAGGCATTCCAGACTGAATGCACTCAGCAAGTATATTGTCATTGTCCCCTGAGAAGTTGGAACTGTCATCAGAGAGTTCTGGTCTTTCAGCTTCCCTCTCTCCACTACCAACGGACTCCTCGGCCCTGTTTGCTCCCTCCAAGTGGGTCTCCTCTTTCTGAGCCTCAGTCTCGTCTCTGTCACCAGGAAGTGACAGGACAGAGAGGTCAGAGTGTGACCCAGTATGTGATATGTTAGCCGGAGTTCCTTCATCGCAGAAAGTTCGCACTGCGTCTTCACAGCAGGTACCTCCTGGTACCTGAATGGGATGGTCTGAGGTTCCCACCAAATTGCACAACATCACCTGCCAGGATAAACTTATGGTTTAATTTGACTCTTATGTGAACATGCCATAATACTGTATTTAAAATATAACAAGGACTCAAGATAAGAAAATCTGTGTAAAATGTCTTAGAGAAAACACAGTTACGTTGAGGGCAGTTAAATGATCCCAGAAATATGTTATCAGTTTCCACATATTAATTTAGCTGTATCACTACTGACCACATTAATCTGAACATTAAACAAGCCTGCATATCAGACTACTGAAATCACATTTTTCAGTTTCCACAAAAATAACTACACAGAATATGTTTAACTTTGTATGCAATTATAAGGCAACTCCCCATCTTTTATGATGAATTAGTAAAAAATTCTCATTTTACATGTGGGTAAATATGGTACGTGATTATTTACTTTTGCCCAGTACTATGACTGTGACAGTATCTCACACTGCCTCATGTCACACAGCACAATTCAAGTATATTACAAGTCAGGTGACCACCACAACCTGCTTAAACACATACACACAGCAAATGGCATCACTCAGTGATACCGACGCACCTAGAATAGGTTCATCACTTTGCTGCTAACAGTTACAAGTGAGGTGTTGCAGTGATTTCATTTTCTTATTTATTTAGTTATTTACTGCAATTGGGTTGTCACCCGGTGGCAGTGGTTATTTTACATATAAACAAAACATGAAATTGGTTACTACTAGATTTAAGTCGGGAGGGCTACATGAGAAGCATGTAGTGGCAACTTGGAATCTTAGGAATCATCTCAGCATTTGCTTATAGACACAGGGAAACCAAAAAAAAACCTGTGTCAAGATGTGCCAAGGATGGACAGAACAAGGATATACTGTCAAGGGCATCAGAATTAATATGTAAAGGAGAAAGACCTAAAGGAGGACCCGGAATAAAATCGTTCAACTTTGTACTGGAAGTCATCAAGGAAAGAAAAATGAGCTGGCATCAAATTGCAAACTGCTGGAAGACAGGAGTAATTCCAGACAAAGTACAGGATGTTGCACACAAATCCCAACAGCACACACATTTACATTACATAATATTTAATACAATAAATGGTACAATCTTCTGGGACATGGCGTCACTTACCACCATGTTGTTCAGGGACTTGGATGTGCCCTCTCCAACTTCTTCATGCTGTGTTGGCTGATTTACTTTCGCCTGTCTCAAACTGTTGTTGGGAGCTGTTTTAACAGGGATACCACTGGGACGCCCGCTACGTGACATGTGTGACTGCACTCGCGAAGATTGGAGCCTACTGATGCCTGTGGGTTGATGTGTTGTGGCCGGCACATTCTTGGTGGCATTTTCAATACTGTACTGACACTGCCGTTGCCTAACACAGAAAAACAAGTTTGTAATTAAATAAATTTCCAGGACCATAGTTAACATATGTTTGCATAGAGATAAGATAAATAAAAAACTGCATGATATGCATCTGGAGAGGCTCAGTATGGCTTGAGCTGAGCCTAACATACTGATCAGGAGCCCCAGGGTTTAAAGTAGCAAGTACACGTGTTATATGACATTCCACTTTCATCACTTAGCCGCAAACCTTATAAGTGAAATGAACACGGTAGCATAGGTGTCAGTGTTACTTTGTATCAATATAAGGCAGTCACACTCACTACAGCTAACTGAGGGCTAGTAACACATTAACATTGCAAATTATACCTAGGTGCAGCAAACTGAATTAAACATTGCAACAGACACCACAAAAGTTTAACGTATACATTAAATTTGAGGTTAAATATTGTATAAAGAAAAGAGCCTCACACACTTCACACAAAAAAGCACCGAATGTATTTGGTGTATGCTTGAGTTAATCTTAACAAACAAGTTTCAAGTTTATAGCAGATGTACTGGAGGTTATCTTGAAGTATATGTTGCCCAAGAAAATGACATAATTACTGTAGTGTAAGACCACAGTGAATGGTTTTACTGACTGCAGTGCTGTTTTCTGGTAAACACTAACTGACGGTCCCTTTATCTGCTTCTAACAGATGACAACCAGGCAATGACCGCTGCTGGACAAGAATTATACGAGCAAATGTCTGTCTGCCTTATCACACAAGTGGAACAAGACTGTACTGAATTGTTTTACAGGATGTGTGACTATTGGCTCTTAATAAGAACCCTGCTCCATGCAGTTATCCAGTTACATAAGAAATATGACTTAAGTACTTGATATTCAACTGCTTCAGCTTTAACAAATTCAACATTAAATCCCTCTCTCTTGCCAATGAACTTCATAACTAAAACTAAACTAACTCTGTGGCCTTAGTCCGCACGCGAACTATACCGACAGAGCAGCCGCCGCCGGTCGGCGAAGTTAGTGCCAACTTTTGCGGATAGAGGGGTGTCACGTGGTCAGCGCAACGGGTCCCCTGTTTTCTAGACCTGGAGCCGCTACTTTTTTCATTCAAATAGCTCCTCAATTGACCTCACGAGCCTCACGAGGCTGAGTGGACCCTGTTCCAGACCCACTACTACTCAGAAAATCTGGTAGCGCCAGGGATTGAACCCGAGACCTCTGTATCTGTAGCCAGAAACTCTGACCACTAGACCACAGAGGCGGTCGAACTTCATAACATCATACAAAAATTAGATATCATCATGTCACCTTCTGGTAACAACAAAGAAACTAATTATCCCACTACAGCCATACTACAGAATCCTTCGCAGAGTGCAACCAACAAGATGCAACATTTCACAATTTATTTATTTCTGTAAGACACTCTACATGTTTCAGACGGTTTTTCCATCTATAATCAGGAGTTCAAAACTGAACGTACAGAGTCAGGTATTTGTCAGACCAATACCTGACGCTGTATGTGCAGTTTTGAGCTCCTGATTATAGACGGAAAAACTGTCTGAAACATCTACAGTCTTACAGAAATAAATAAATTGTGAAACATTGCATCTTGTTGGTTGTACTCTGCAAATATATTAGCGATGCACGGACCTATGAATCCAATCCATTCACCACATTTATTTAAGACCCACTTTAATATTATACCCTAAAGTAACAAATTTTTTCTTAGCATTTTCAGGGACGAGGAACAGCAGTGGAATAACAAATACATTGATATGTACATTACAGTACTGTCTGTCACATCTTATGTAAATCTGTACTCTTCATTGCTCAAAGTGTAACAATGCTGTCAGTGCCTTATCAGGAAAGCCGTCTCCACTTTAACCCTTTGACGCCGGAATTAAATCCCCCCCCCCCGGCCACTTTAGTGGACATTCGGCTATTTAAAGGGCTCAATGCACAACATATATATATATATATATATATATATATGTCGTTCGGCAGCTAAGGGTTAAAGAATTTTATCAGGAAGACAGAATAAAGTTGGAAAATTTAAAAGATTAAAAAAAAAAGGGACAAAATCAGAGACAAAATTGTTCAGGACAGAAGTGTTATTGTGGGAACTGTCCCTGAAAAACCAGGGTGAATGGTCACCTGCCTGTCCTCCGCTCCATGCCTATGCCTTACAAACAGTCCCAACACACCTGCTGTTCTGCATGCCGATGTTGATGCAGGCTGCCAACATATCCTCATCATTCTCCTCCTCACCCTCACTCACTGGAGCCAATTCACAGCAGTCTGCCAGCTCCCCACGCTTCTCTTTCTCCACATCCTGTTTCTCCATGCCTTCCTCCCGATCTCTTCCAACCAATTCCAGTCGTCCTGCATGGTGAATTCCTGTTGGAATGTTGCTTGATCGGGTATAAGATGATGGTTTCCCCACCACTTCCTATGTTCCACCAAAAACAAAAAATATTTGTACCTCGCTGTTCACCAACTAAAATTTAAATAATGTGAAAACAAATTGAAAAATTTCAAAGAATCTGAGATTATTACAAACATCTAAGAATTATCTGCCAATAGATATGGGGCATACTGATGTTCTTCAGAGATACGTGCAATGAGAGTGGAAAGATTTCTTGCCCATGACTGACTCAACAACAAACATAACAGAAGAAATTCTGTATCCTAACAAGATATTATATCAAGATTATTGTCTTCTCAAATGTGACACTGTGTAGTCTGGTAGACAGGCACCAACATTTCAGGGACCTGCTGCTGCTTCAGTCATCAGAGATCAGAGGTCAAGAATGAAGCATGACATAACATATTACTTGGCACTATCGGCACTTGTCTACCAGACTATATGGTGTCATATCTGTGAAGACCATAACCTTAACATTACAACTAAAAGACTGGGTGGTGCCGTTGTTCAGGTGGTGAGTCACCAGCTTCTCACCATGTAGGCCTGGATTGAATCCCAGGCCAATCCGTGTGGGACAACTAGTGGACAGATTGACATTGGGAGAGGGACTTGTACTTGGCTCCTCCGTTATCAGGATTGTGCCACCACTGCTCCCGACTCTCATTTTATTTGTGTAATCACAAATGCTCTAAAATAATGGCAACGTACACTGTCTTAAATAATGACATACATTAAAGATAAAAGAAGTCACCTATCTTCCACAACTATGAATTTCTAAACAAACATTCCAAATGATGAATGAATGAATGAATGAAGGAACAACAGTATGGACAGTGTATATATACACAAATGGACAGAGAGATAGAAGGCACACAGACAGACAGACAGACAAACAAACCTTTAGCATGGCATCATTGGAGATCTTGGGCTCATCATCAATGGTGAGGGAGCTAAGGCTTGTTGCCCTAGAGAACTCCACTGGTGTGTCCTCTTCCTTGAACGCTACTGCACGATCTTCAAACACACTTCCCTTGACAATATTTGAAATCTGAGCTACAAAAGAAACACACAGAACACAATTTTAATTGTGCCGTGGAACACATCACGTATTGTGCAGTGGAACACATCATGTATTGTGCAGCGGAACACATCATGTACTGTGCTGTGGAACACGTCATGTATTGTGCAGTGGAACACATCATGTGTTGTGCAGTGGAACACATCATGTATTGTGCCGTGGAACACATCGTGTATAGAGTGGACAGCAGAAAATAGCTTATCAGATAAAACAGCTGAAACACTACAGCAACACAAGACAGCATTACATACACAACACATACATACCACCCATACTGTCACACACTTCACTTATTTCTCAGAAGATAACATAAGATATTTCACCACAGATAAGGTGCAAACCTCACTTTCAACTCTGGCACAAACCATGCTGTTTCTGCAACTTTATCTTCCACTATCAGTACCTGTGAGTCATTCAGTGACTTAGTGCTATCTCCATTTCCTGATAGTACAAGCTGCATATAAAACTGAAATTATTTGTTACATAGTACACTGCCAGTAAAACGGACATAAGGATGTTGAAAAACAATGTCAAACAAAGAACAACAGCAGTTCAGGGGTGTTATGCTATACATTCTAGTAAACATGTACTGACTGTTTCAGAGTACAATCCAGACCAGTGGTATGGAAATCAGAGACAGACTCACTACTGGCTATGTACCTCTGTAGTTCTCAGCTTGAGTTCTGACTTTTGTATGGGCATTGTGATCATAGCTAGTAGTGGCAGTAACAAGTGAGTTAGTGATGCTGTCAGTTACTGAGATTATACAGCATCTGTGATGAACGAATGAACAAATGAATGAGTAGTGGTATTATACTGACAGTGGAAAACCGAAGAATCCAAGAAACAGTTGTATCAGTGCCACTTTGTCTACCACAACTCCCATACGGGCTGCATGGGACTAAACCTCATCATTCATGGTGACAGGCTGCTAACTGACCACCTGAGTCAGGTACAGCCCATGACAGTAATGTTCTTTTACTATTATGACAAATACTTCTGTGACTGTTACTAGCATCTTTCACTTCCCTGCTTACTGTCTCTCAGTTCTACTTTCTTCATCCTAACTGTGGCAAATTAATCTCGCTGTAGTTATGCGTATCTACTATACTACATGGCATCACATCCCTAAACAACTAATCTTCATCTCAAACCCAGCACAGTCAAGATGTCACGTACCATGGTGTGCGTTTTCTGGTACAGGTTGCGCTCTCTGTTCCATCAGTCTGCTGGCGAACTCTACAGGTGGTCTGGTGTGACGAGGACTTGTTGGAACTGTCTGTGTTGGGGAGTCAGGAAGCTCACTTGGTGAAACAATACCACTGGTTCGCCGGCTGTAGAAAGTATATACGACTTGATTTAATGGTACGTGGTGAAGGAAATGACGACTAAGTAGTGACATATGGAGAGATGATCACTTAGTTAGCCCTTTTCAAGTCACAAAAATTTAACAAATTTCCTACATTCTTTTCATATTTACTCAAAACTCCAAATTATGTTTTTCCTCCCTGTTTTAGTTCAGTGCAATAAAAGCACTCCTGCCATCTAGTATCACTTAACAGGAACTAACCCCAATTACAGCAATTAAGACATATATCAGACTACTGAATATATCATGAACATCACGCTGAGGAGGACAATGTTTGTGGAATGTCAGACACAACATGCAATGGAAAACCTCAAGTGTAGAATTTCCTGTATATGAAATGGGAAAGACTAAAATATACTGGAACTACTCCCTTACTCTCTGTGATTAGCGTACAGTGATCAATCAGATGATGGCCGGCAGAAAAAGCTTACAGCATAACAACTACTGTGGAGCATTTTGGGGGGGGGGGCTCTGGTATTCTACATATTCATGTTTCGTCTTTCGCAAAGGTAAAGATTTCAATCCAAGACACAAATTCTTAATGTTGCACATATTCCATGCAGTTGCCTTCCATATACAAGTTTTATTTCCAACCACTGCACTTGTGCTCCTACATGTTTCACCTACGTATTGTAGCCATCATCAGTGAGCCATAGTATCAAAAAGACACAAGCAGTATGCACTGTATGTCAGCAAATGGTAAATATTGTGTGTATATTTAGCATCTGCTGACATACAGAATATGCTGCTAATGTCTTTGTGATACTGTGGCTCACTGATGATGGCTACAATATGTAGGTGAAACATGTAAAGGTAAAGCAGTCCCATTACAGGCCCGAGGTGCCCAGAGGGTAACAGGAAGTTAAGGTTCCCAGATTACGTGACAATGACCCAGGATGGTGGTAAGGTTGTCAGCCTTACACACCAGCTGCTTTTACCCCCAGGAAATACTCCTGGTACTCATTTCTGTTAGAGGCTGAGTCGACCCCAGGGCCATAGTGCGATCGGAAGGATTATGTCAATGAAAAATTCCAGTGACACCAGCTGGGATCGAACCAGTGACCTTCCAATTTGTAGCACAGTACCCTAACGAGTGTGCTACCGTGGTCCCAGCTGAAACATGTAGGGGCATAAAAATTGCTTTGTGCGGTGGTTTGAAGTAAAACTTGTATGTACCATCACAAAATTTATACAGCTCTGATTTAAGTTACATGGACCCTTTGAATTAAAGCCCAGTGTCCTAAGCTCTGTTCGCACAATTGGTGCATCTGACAACGTACCACAAACTGCGCAATGCATGAGCCATGTGAATATTTGTCACATTTCTTCCACAACTGTTTTATTTGGTAAACAACTGCACTCACGTACAATGGCAGAGCACAACACACAGCCTTCTGACTGTCATGGTACTTCCATGACACTGATGATTGCTGTGATCTGTGTAACTTAATGACAGTCACTTTGTACAAGTGCACTGTTCCCATGACATGGTAAGTGGCCACAAGAACAAATGTCTGTCAAATATATCAGTTGCCAAAATTTGGCTTTGAGATCAACAAGCCCCCAGTGTCCATGTAGATGTGTACAAACAAATTCATCCAGAATTAAATGAGTGTTACCTAAAATCACTGATGACTGAGCTGCGATCATCATGAATGGAATGCTGCTCAATACTGCTTAGAGAACACAGAGAACTGCAGCGTGAAAACATCAGGGGTGTCTCCTCTGCATACAGATCGGCTCCACCAAACGTAACCACTTTACCTGAAGTTATGAACACTGCTTTCAAAAGTTAATTTCTGGCAGACATACACGTACCTTCTGTCACAGACATAAAACACACAACACAGATGTGTATTGCATTCCTGACTGAACTGACCCACACCATCATTAAACTGTGTCCTCTTCAATGAATAATGAATGTCTGTAATTCACATAAAATGTCGGAATATCCTTGCAACATTCATGAGAACAATGCAACCACAACAGGAGACATACAACAGCAACAACGCCGTCAACAACCGGCAATGTGATGCAAATTTTCCTTGCAACTGCTTACTACGTGGTTGGTGCCAAAGGCTATGACACAGCCAGAATGTGAAGCTAGTGAGTGGGCTCAGAATGCATGAGTTTACCTTTCTGTACTCTTAATCTGCCTTGGTGCCTAATGTTGAGTGGATATTTGCACCTTTTCTTATGACAGGATCCACTTCATAGGATAACACAATATTTGGCAGCCCACCATCAGAAATATGTATTTTCATGCACATATCCTGTTGTATTAAATACGTCAATGGAGAAATAAGAACAGTCAGTCACAACTATTATAGTTGTCAGTATATCATATTAAAACATATTGCAGCTATTTTTTAAAACGCTTTCATTAGGTAACGTAAACAGTTTGGAATATAGTTGAAGAATAAGAGACCAACTTGATGTCACTAGTTATTATGTTTTATTTCACTTCTTCTATGCTCAACATGTTTCGGACATTAATACTTCCATCATCAGGAGCCTGCGACTTTTCTATTGAATCACCACACCAACCCATCCACAACGAAACTCCAACTCACATCGAAACAAGAACACACGACCAATGTGGTGATTCAATAGAAAAGTCGTAGGCTCCTGATGATGGATGTATTAATGTCTGAAACATGTTGAGCATAGAAGAAGTGAAATAAAACACAATAACTAGTGACATCAATCAAGTTGGTCTCTTATTCTTCAACTATCACAATGATGCACGGTCCAATATACATAAGATTGATGAATTACAAACAGTTGTGATTGATTGTTCTTATTTCTCCATTGTGGTTTATATATATCACACCAGTGCATCCCACATAAAGGTGTTACATACAAAACACAGTACAAAACCCTGTAATTAGGTATTTTAACTCTTCAACAAAGTTGCAAACCACTGACTAAGAAGAACTCATTACTTTCTGCTTGATATACTGAGACTTCTTATTCTCAGAAGGACCACCAACACAAATGTTTGGCAGTGTACTGCAGTGCCAGCTCAGACTGTAGTGCTGGGTGCAATGGAAAGTTACTTGCGGATAGAAACAGAAAATAAAAATGATGCAGGCACACACATAACGACTTTAGCACAGAACCTAAATAAGTAATCACTGCAGCAATTTATACTTTTCTGGCTTCAAAAAGCCAATATTTGTAAAAGAATATGTCATTCATAAATTAAAACTGAAATCTGCTTAAACATCCCAATTTTGAATCTTATGTTTATTGGACTGTGCATCATCTTGATAGTTGAATAAAGAGAGACCAACTTGATGTCACTTGCTTTATTATTTCATTATTTAATGCTCAACATGTTTCGGATGTTAATACATCCAT
>Ga0123352_10018493_pt1 | contig 11106 bp, 8 predicted proteins | sample TergutLab28metaG_FD_89700 | JGI IMG/M metagenome (GOLD analysis project Ga0123352, IMG submission 89700) | Labiotermes labralis P1 segment gut microbial communities from Petit-Saut dam, French Guiana - Lab288 P1 | ecosystem: Host-associated > Arthropoda: Insects > Digestive system > Gut ... | reverse complement strand
TACATGTTTCGGGTGTCACAGCACCCATCATCAGGAGTACTAAAAACTGTAACCGCAACCTCCGGTACTGGTCATAATACTGGTACAGCTACTTCCCTCCAACCTGGCCCGAATAAATATCTACATACTCTTGCATCTGGTTGGATTTTTATTAACATCCATAAACTTGTTAATTCCATTTGGAATAAGGGGCTTTGCCGGAGGAGTGGAAGGGGTCGATCTTTGTACTTATGTATAAGCAGGGCGATAAAACAGATTGTAGTAATTATAGAAGCATACACATTTTGTCAACTACGTACGAAATATTATCCAGCATACTGCAGTCAACATTTACTCCATATGCAGAGGAAATTATTGGAGATTATCAGTGTGGATTTCGACGCAACAAGTCAACTACTGATCATGTATTCTGCATCCGTCAAATACTTGAGAAAAAACGGGAATAAAACGAAGCAGTGCATCAGATATTTATGGACTTCAAGAAAGCTTATGTTTCAGTTAGGATGGAGGACTTGTATAATATTCTCCAATAGCTTGATATCCCCAGGAAACTGGTAAAGCTAATAAAAATGTGTCTGAATGTAACCTATAGCAGGGTCCCGGTAGGCAAGTATTTGTCTCATATGTAACCTGTTAAAAATAGCTTTAAATAAGGAGATGCTTTATTGCCATTGCTTTTCAACTTTGCTTTAGAGTATGCCATTGGGATGGTTCAGGTAAACTAGGATGACTTGAAATTGAATGGTGCACATAAGCTTTTGTTTTATGCCGAAGCGTGTATACTATAAAGAGAAACTCAGATGCGTTAGTAGTTTATAGTAATTTGATTGGACTAGACGTAAATGCTGATGAAACTCAGTGCATGGTCATGTCTCTCGATCGGAATGTAGGACGAAATCACTCTTCCTTTGAAAGGGAGGAAGATTTCAAATATTTGGGAACAACTTTAACGCATAATAATTCTATTCAGGAAAAAATTAAGGGAAGATTTAAATCAGGGAATGCTTGTTATCATTCGGTGCAGAATATTTTGTCTTCCAGTTTGCTTATCTAAAAATATAAGGATTCAGATATATGTAACTGTAATTTTTCCTGTTGTTTTGTATGGGTGGGATATTTGGCCGCTCATATTGCGGAAAGAACGTAGGCTAACGGTGTTTGAGAATAGGGTGCTGAGGAGAATATTTGGACGTAAGAGGGACGAGGTAACAGGGGAGTGGAAAGAAAACTACATAACAAGAAGCTTAATGATACGTATTCCTCATCAAATATTATCTGGATGATCAAATCAAGAAGAATTTGGTGGGCGTTGCATTTAGCATGTATGGGGGAAAAGAGAGTTGCGTACAGAGTTTTGGTGGGGAAACCTGAAGGAAAGGGACCACTTGGAAGACCCAGAAGTACGTCGGAGGATATTATTAAGATGGATATTGAGGAAGTGGGATGGGGGGATGGATTGGATTGATTTGGCTCAGTATATGGAGAGGTGATGGGCTGTTGTATAATGCAGTAATGAACGTTTGGGTTCCATAAAATGCAGGGAACTTCTTGACTAGCTGAACACCTGCTAGCTTCTGAAGCAGGGCTCTGCCCCATGGATTAAGTAAGTATTTAAGTCAGTAAGTGAGTAAGTAAGTAAGTAAGGAAGGAAGTAAGTAAACAAGTCAGCTGGTAGAATAATATAGAAATAGAGCTAAAAGAAAAGGGTGTGGTGTTTTTGACTGCATTCTTCAGGTTTAACTAAGAATTCAGTGGGAGTTCCTTGTTAAGTATGTAACATATCCTGATGACTGATCAAATTCGGAATGTTTTTGGACCAGTCATGCAAGTGTCTGTTCCTCAACCCGCAGGGAATGCGGGTAGTTACATAAATGTTTAGTGCGAATATTAACAGCACTATGTATGCTACCGGCAGTCGTAAGAAGTGGGAAGTGTAAGAAATCGTGATGCATCAAACCGGGCTACATTTTCGTATTTACGCAAACATCACATGGAGGCACATTTGATACTCTTACTGAAGGCGTTAACTGCGGTTTTGGCGTAGCAGCGCTGAACATCGTCTGTAACCTACTGTTTTATGCTCGTCAGAGCCACTGCTGATGCTGCAACGTAGGCTTGCTTCTTTAAATATTTGTCTGCATCGCTGCACCAATATTAATAATTCATGCTTTTTTCTCTTTCCTTTATTATTCTGGTCCCCGTCTCTTCTTCTCTCTAAAAAAAACTCTTTTTTCCTTTACCAAGAAGCGACGCACGTAATTTTCTGTTTTTCGGCTAGCACAAAGTCCATTATCCATGAACTATTCAAAAGCTGACCTGACGGAATAACCAAAATAGACAAACGCATAATTTGTTTGTCCAGTAAGTTCTCTGTTCTACTTTTCACTTTTTCGTCACTCTTATTGTTATTATTTTTAAGTTATTACAAATAGAGGGAAGTCTGTGTTACCTCTCTCAGGAATAACTAAACTCTTCATCTCTACGCTGATTTCTAAGGGATTTACGTAAACAGAAGTTGCATACATCCGAAAATCTGTTGCCACACAAGATTCCCATGCTTTATGGTAAGTGGCGCTAAACTTTCATACATTTGAGACATTTACGGGTATCATGATTTTGTCAGAAGTGGTGAAAATGCATCGGTTGTCAAACGTTCTTTAGTGGAAACGGATATGGGAACAGACTTGATAACGCCATGAGCCTGTTTTGCATTATAAACTAGCAGAAATAGGCTGAAAAGTTCACGTAAATTTGTGGACACTTTTTAATTTTATCAACCATCACTACAACAACGATATTTGTCACCTGAATTTAACACCTTTGAGAGTAAATAGAAGACACTGCGCAGTGATCAGTCTGTGTGCCTTCTTGGTGCCGAGTCCCGCGCCCTGGGGATGGGCGCGTGAAAAGATATTCTGAGTGTGACCGCTGCCTCCTTGGTCACCGTGGGGCGTTTTTTGACCGGACAATGGTCTGTCATTTGTGCAGTGTCTTGGCCTCTGTTAAGTATACATACTGAAACAGGTGCATCCTTCTTGAAGCACACACATGACGTACAGCATCACCGGAAAGCTGAAAGTCTTCAAAGGTTTCTCTAATTAAATATTGTATTATGTCACCAAAGGCGTAAATTGACCTACACACAACAGCGGGCAAGTGGACCGTTGGAGACGATAAACAAAAGGCAGTTTAACATTTTTTGTAGATCTATTTTGAAATTACGTGCCTTTTATGAATCAAAGCACGTGAAGTAATTGTCATGAGCGTTAGCTAACAGAAAGGCCTAGGAAGAGGAGTATGAGGAGGAGAAAAAGTATAATGGAGATAAGGAGTGACAGAAAATCATCAGTATTTCTCATATACCGTAAGCATATTCACTTTCTCAGGCCAACATAGAGGTCATTCAGTTTTATAACGCATTTTTGGTCTTCTGGTTTCTTGGTACTGATTGGTGCTGCTGATTGATACAGTCCTTCTTGAGGAGGGGTAATCAATTATTTGGTCAAGGAATTCCCTGAATTATATAGCACCCAAAAATAAACTATTATAATGTTCAGAATGACCCCTCAATGCCCACTATTCTTAGGATGATTAACTCTAATCCACCACCCCCCAGCCTTACGGTCTGATGTTTTTAGATAATTATTTGTGTTATATTCTCTTCCTATATGTAGACAGCTATATAGACAGATGGGTAGGAAAGTGTCAACGTAACCGGATGAAATGTAAATGGAATATTAATCATTAGTTTTTCAGTTGGATCTGGAAGGTACGAGGAAAAATTTGCAAAAGCTTATATACTTTTCGTCTTAGAGACAAATTCCTTTTTATTACCTTTTATTTTGTTGTTTCTGTGGAAGATTCACTGAATAACGTAATTCCTAACCCTGTGCCTCCCATTTAACATAGCGTGTGCTTAGAGTATCGAAGAAATGTTATCAATTTTAGTGAAAGTTTTGGGCCAGTAGCAGTAGGAAACATCGTTATATTTATTCCTGTTATATAAAATGCGTTATTTATATTTTAGCTCATGAACTTTGTGTTACTAATGCATCAAATATAGACACATAAATTCTACAATGTAAACATATTTCTTTGTTTATATTTGAACTAATATTGCAACATAAAATAATGGAAGACTACATTTGTGCCCCAAATATAAAGACAGCAGTCATATGCAGATTCTTTCAATAACTTTGCATTTGTACTTTGAGAATTTTACAGCATCGGTGGTAGAGGATGTAACATTCTTTTAAATTATTTAAATTTCTTGTGGCACTAGATCGGCAGAGTGTCACGTGATCAACATTGGTGAAAAGGAATGAACAGATTTCATTTTTAGTGTATTATATATGTGTATATGTATGTAAATATTTATTCCAGGCTTATCAATATCGTTGATTTGCGGACCGCAGTAAGCTAAGTGGTTTTAGAATTGACCGAGAACAGCTGTAGTTGTTTTAAATATTAACGATCCCATGATCGTTCTTTGTAATAAGCCACAGCTCGACATTAGAATGCAAAGCCTTACGAAAGTAAGTTTTACATTAAAGGTAATTCATGTTCACAGAGCACTTACGCACTATTTGTTTATGAACTGTGTAGAGTTACTTTATCGCAGACGTACACCAAATGTGTGGTGAAGTTTATGTGTAACTTACTTGGTTTTTAATAATTTGAATTTATGCCGGTGGTGTATGTTAGATTTACGTATTTTTAGGTTTTGGCATCTTGTAGTTTTCTCCATAGATGCCGCTGTTTCGAAAGAACAGCTGCCCCCTTCTTCAGAGTAGAAATATGAGCTAGTCTTCGAAATCTGATAAGGATAGACAGGAAGTAAGGACGGAATACAGCTCTGAAAGTACTAATACTAGGAGAATCAAATTGACTAATGAGTTTCAGACTGTCAGAAACCGCACTGCCTCATGTTTTAAAAAACAAGGATCTTCTGTAGTGTGTAGGTTACGAGGTGAACGGCTGGGGCTGGCCTTTTCTACAACGTTTCCCCACTGGTTTAGCCTTCTCCTAGCCTTCCATTTAATGTGTACCGAGAGACAAAGGAACTGGGGAGAGGCTGACAGTCTGTCTATATCTCGTGTAAATTTTAATAATGCGTTGAATTTTGTTTCCACTCTTCCACACAGCCTCATAATTTGGTGCTTCAATCACGGGGACAAGTTTGGACGTTGAATAATTTCCTTAATTCATTACGCTTGTTTCCATATTTTGCTCTAATTTTAACGGCCACTGGTCCAGTACTTTCGGAATAACAAAATAAAGTTACGCGTTTTCTGAAAGTACGAACTCCACCTGAAGTCCTGTAGGAACACGGAAGTTGCGATAATAGGACCGAAGCAATTTCCGAAGTAATTACAAACTTGCATAGAAGACCCTGGGACACAGTCGTACTTTGTGGTAGCAGATATTACGTCATGTATATGTATTACTACCGTGGTTAGAGGGAGAGGTCAAGACACAGCGGGTTGTAGGCACGTTCTAAGTACCTAGCTGTAACAAGTAGGAATACATTGTGAACGTTGTCGTGCGCTGAATTGAATTTGTGGCCCCCTTAGCCACCTAACCAGAGTGTAGAAGACCAGAAGCTCTTTCCAAGACTAAATGTGCCCGGGGCGTGAAGCTAACAATTTACCTGTAACAAATGTCGAGGTTAGGAATTCGTGCAGCTACCAATCCACTACCCCTTCCCCCTCCATACCGTCTGCTTCTTTGACTTTAAGGGACATATTTACCTTTTACTTTGTAGAATTATTTGCAGAAGTAATAAATGATAATAGTATAATTTAGCCGCCCTTATTTTCGAATTACTTACTTCATTGGTAGGGTTCGTTATTTAAATTACAAAACCAGAAAGAAGGTTCAGTTCCAAATTTCGTTATGTATTTAATTAGCACACCAACCAATGCACATATATAAAACTTTCTATATTAAAATACTTAAAATCGCTTGAACATGTTTCGTTCCTAAGATCATCTTCAGGGAGCTACACTGTTCCTTGCTACAGTCACGTTTTTAAAATACACTCACTGATTGATTTCTTATATTAATTTAGTGTTGTGGCAGCATGTCATATTGTGGAAGTCGTCGTCGTAGTCGTACGACCTACACAATATGACATGCTGCCACATGCCACAACACTAAATTAATATAAGAAAATTAATCAGTGAATTTTTTAAAAAAAATGTGACTTTAGCAAGGAACAGTGTAGCTCCCTGAAGATGATCTTAGGATCGAAACATGTTGGAGCTATTTTAAGTGTTTTAATATAAAACATTTTATGTATGTGCATTGGTTGGTGTGCTAATTACATGACTCTACGAAATGCACGGTGCAACGATGAAGATAGTTCTTTACATATTATTTCAGTATGAATCTCATTCCCTTTGGAACGGAACTAAAAGTGTCTCTTTGTGAATTGTGTCTGTGTTAAGTAAAAGCTGTACATTATTATATTTCTTGTACGTTTGTGACGATAATACGCGGAATTGAGTTACGAAATTTTGTGTTGTAGCTTTTAAGTGTCACGAACTTTTTAAATATTTTTGTAATTTGTTAGTTAACGCAAAAGTAGTGTATATAATTGATTCTTAATTCAAACAGCTCAATAGCTGTGAAATAAATTGTAAATGCTATTGAAAATTCGTATTTTCTGGACGTTATATGCGTAATTGTTAAATGGGACGGCCCATCTGTGTTTGTAAGTTATACGGTGTAATTTTTTATAATAAAAGCCAACAAGATGCACTATTTTAGTAAAGAACACTCCATGTTCCGGACAGACTTACTGTCCATCATCAGGAGTCTTAATACTGTATTCACTGCAATTGGTATTTGTCATCCCGACCTCGCTAGCAGACAGTCAACATAACTAGTATGACAATTACCAATTGCTGTGAATACAGTATTAAGACTCCTGATAATGGACAGTAAGTCTGTCCGAAACATGTAGTGTTTTTTACTAAAATAAAGTTGAGAAATATTGCATCTCGTTGACTTTTATTGTAAGACTATATCACGATGCACGGTCCTCTGAATGTCAAATACGGTGTAAGTTCTTAGTTTACACTGCCAGTTGTTAACGAGACTTCACGAAATATTAACAGGCTTCCAGGCAACTGAAGTTTAACCAAGTTACAGTTTGCATTCACCGTGTACTGTTTACACACTTTATTTACATACTAGAATGAATACTTCTTACTGATATGAAAATCAGGAGGCGATTTGAGCATTATTAATTATTTAATAATATGTTATTTTCTTGTTTCTGAAAGATGAGTACAAACTCCGCTATCAAGCTCCATATTCTTTGCCTGTGATGGAAATGTGGCTGTGAGTGTTATCCTTAGGATAGGCATATTAAAAGTACCAACATAATAAATGAACAGACTGTTGAGGTCGAGTGATTCCAGTGTTAAGCCTAGGTGTATATAAACGTATGAAAGTAATACAGTGGCGTACCGGGTTTGTATGTCGTGACTTTGCTTTAAATTCATATTAGTCAATTTTTAATAAAGTGGAGAAAGACATACTTTTGTTACGTTATGATAACTGTTACACCGATGTAACTTAAGATGTGAAATTTTATAATGATATGTTCTAAGCAGTCTATGATGTAGATCACGGATACTGCTTAGAATTTCTGTACCTAGAATTATACCGTGCTCACGTTCATGCTTGTAACGTTTGTTACTTTTGTCGTTTTACGTATATTAATATCCTGCTGTTCTTTCTAACTGTTCAATCAAATGTTGCCATCTTATATTACAGGCGCCATGCTGTGATTTCGAAGCGTGTCCAGATTGGAATGACTGACATCACGATGGCTGTGTTCCACCTAACCACGTGGTTATTTATCTTCAGCTGGGTTCAAGCAGACCTTGTGCACGCCGATGAATGCACACAGTGAGTCAAATTACATTTTATCATGTTTTATTAAAACTCTGAATTTCCAGAAATCCTGCCAGGGTTAAATTGAGGATTGAGAAAAATTCATGTGTTCCTGTCTTCAGACATACGTTTATTTTAGAATTTTCGTTTTTTATATGAACTATTTTTAACATTTATGAAAATACATATAGTGGATACAATACGTATTTTGTTTGTGGCATGAAGGTAAATAATGAAGGAAGGGTTGGGGTGGGTTGGAGGAGAGAAGGGACGAAGGAATGAATTTTGAGCAGGGACGCATGGAAGCTAATGGCACCACCCTGGTGAGGGGAAATGCGGAAGTGAGAATCATTAATGTTGGTTACTGCAGCAGTTCCAAGCTGCGCTGTAATAATGGCTTAAAACGTGAATGGGCAACGAAATTGGTCACTTTCCACCGCAGAACACTGGCATGCGGCTGAGCAATTTGCCTGTTACAATACGTCATGTACAGCCAGTAAAGGCAGGGTAGTTTTGTGCACGTGTATTAGAAGATTTTATGAGTGGATCAATATTTGATGACACCTTCATAAGATATGCATTTAGTTCCGAATTCGTAATATTGACGTTCAAGGTCACAGCGCTGTTTTTACTAATTTTTAGACTGGGTTACTTAGTTAAGGAACAAATAATCAAACTCGTTGCCATGAACCTGTGAACGTGAACCCCGTATTGTTAGGAACAGTGTAGATACTGCGGACCATTTGTTGCTTCTACAGGAAATTACTTCATGTTTAAAGCTCTTTTTTGAGAAACATGGCTGGTCATCAAAATTTACAGCCAGGTATGAAATCCAAAGAAAAGTGGCATTTACGGGAGCTGATTTTGAACATGTACAATCCATTCCTCACGCGTTTTACTTTTTAAGTTTGCTTTCATTACTATCCCTCCATTTATTCCTCTGTCACCAAAGTGGTCTCTTTATGCATAGTGTTTAGCTCGCGTCCACTGATTTATCTTCCTGCCGCTAAATATTCTCCTAAGGCACTTGTTGTCAACAACAACCTAGGTTATTTAACTCCGTAGGGTTCTGATACTGTTGTAACAAACATTCGGTTTTTTATTTTGGCCCATCTCTCACTGCTCAGAAGTAAAGGAATTGAACATACAGTTTTCTTAATCTTCTCTCTGTACGTCAACAAGAAAAAGGGTGGGGGGGGAGGGCAGGACGTTAAAAATGTGAATTGTTCTTTGTAACGGACCAACCTGGGTCGGTGGCTCTCAACATTTCTACCTGATGACGATAACGAATATGATTTTCGAAACCTGATGCTTATATTTTGTAATTTAAGTCAGCGAATGGTGGAGGAAGTTCAGGAATTGAGTGGTTCTAAAGGTCCCATATTTTCTAATACTGTTTTTAAGACAACCTTTACGACCCTATGAAATCGGGGTAAAATGTAATTTTGGATATTTGGAAACTGAAGTATGAGTGGAAGATCAAACATTTTTCTTAATGGTACCAAGCAGTTCCTTAAATTTAATTTGCACTTAATTTTCCATTGAATGTGATTTACTTTAGACTTCATCGCCTGCCGCTCACGAAAAAATGCGTTGCCTTATGTAATTTAGAATTACGTTATTACGCATCTTCCAGATCCTTTCTCGTGTCAATTCCTGTATATCTGTAAGAATTTTGAAGTTTTAATGCAAAAAGTTAAACTTCATTTTATTTGTGTCCTCATACAAAACTCGTAAAATCATTCTAATGGACAGTCTCCAAACAGCAGAGCACACACTGCAGTGAGGTTCACGAACATTCCTGGTTGTCATCGGAGACCGGGTCGTATTTATACGCATCATCATCATCATCATCATCATCATCATCATCATCTGCATGAGACACTTCACACAGCAGGAACGTGTACGGGTGGGGCTCACGTAATACACATGCAAACATACACACGTACATATATTACACACACACATACACATACATACATATATACATACACACATACACACGTACGTATATTACACACGTACATACATACATACAAACATAATACATACATACATTCATACATACATACATGCATACATACATACATATACACATACACACATACATACATACATACATACATACATACGTACATACATACACACATACATACATACATACATACATACATACACACATACGTACATACATACATACACATATACACACATACATACACACACACATACATACACACATACATACATACATACATATACACACACACACACACACACGTATGTAATTAGCTGACGCACAAGCTTAATTCCGTACTCATTTCATCACTTATTTACTTACTGACCTACTCAGTATATAAGCAGTGCCAGGAACATTGCCCAAGAGTTATGCAAGAAGGTACAGAATATCCACAGATTGTCCACCGTGAGAATATTGTGTGAAGTATGGCGACACAGATATTATGTTCCTGTGAGACGTAAGAAAGTACGGCACTCTAACTCAAGATCTGTTACATTACGACCTACAGAAAAACATGGCGCCATTTTTGCCAAAGAAGTATGTTACCGGTTGTTCTGCATGGTTACCGAGTGGTGCTACTCTTTAGCGATTCTCTTGATTCAAGCTCATACTTTTCCACTTTATTTTTTAAATAATATGCTGTCAAAAGTTGACCTGCAATAAATGATACAGTCCCACTTACACAATAATGGGCTGTAAAGGCGATCATTTTTCGTTGTGAAATTTTGCTCGGAATCTCGAAAATTATATCAGTTCAAGCAGACCGTTGAGCAAATTTTTCAACTACACAATTATCTACGGAGATCTTGTAACGAGTCAAGCCCGTTACAAAGTTAACTCTCTTTTATGGATCCTACAGAACATTACTGTGAACCTGGTGACGCTACCCTAGCTATAAATCTCCGAAATCTGATGTCGTACATGCTCAGTACAAAATCGAACATATCTTTGATCTTCGCCCCCCTGTTTGTCCACATTCCTTGAAACTTCCATATATATTATATATATATATTAATTCATTAGTATTCAGCCCTAGAGGCCGGTCCGGCAGGAACCAAAGCCCGGTTATGGAACCGATGTGGCTCTTGGCACACTGCATCCTAGGCAAATTCTTGGGGATAGTTTGCCATTGCTTTTCCCCGCCTTTAGAGGTTCCCACTTTCGCCACCACGTGCCTCTGC
>Ga0123352_10018491_pt1 | contig 11106 bp, 7 predicted proteins | sample TergutLab28metaG_FD_89700 | JGI IMG/M metagenome (GOLD analysis project Ga0123352, IMG submission 89700) | Labiotermes labralis P1 segment gut microbial communities from Petit-Saut dam, French Guiana - Lab288 P1 | ecosystem: Host-associated > Arthropoda: Insects > Digestive system > Gut ... | reverse complement strand
CCACCACCACCGCCACCACCACCACCACCACCACCACCACCACCACCACCACCGCCACCACCACCATCACCATCACCAACACCACCGCCGCCACCACCACCACCACCGATGCCACCACCAACGCCAACGCCACCGCCGCCGCCGCCACCACCACCACCGATGCCACCGCCACCACCATCACCACCACCACGGATTTTCGAAAAATATGAAATTTCATTAAAAAACCCGTCGAGTGGGAGCCGAGCTGTTCAATGCGGACGGACAGACATGACGAAGCTAATAGTTGCTTTTAGCAATTTTGGTAATGCGCCCATAAATGAGAGCTGTTCAAAGTCTTGTGGTTACCAAATACGCATTAAAACAAGGTGAAACTTGTAGCCCTTACCATGGTAACACCTCTACTTAACCTCCAAATAAAGTGTGACATAAAGACATTAATTAAGCAAGACAATCTAAAACCGGTTTTATAAAAATCGCCCTTGGGTTCCAAGTACTTTACACAGCACATACGCCTCCGTATGGCTTGGCTTGGCTATCTGCTCAAGGCCGGATATGAGCAGTGTACCGTTAATGCATTACACTAAACAGTTACAGTACGTGGGACAACAAAATGACCACATTTTTCTCGCGTTATTATCTCCGCAACCCTGTTAACTTCCGATGTAAGCATGTTTCATTATATCGACTTAAACTGACCCAAGGAACATACTCCCGAAGTATGGCAGATTTGTTTTAAAACACCATCTATACATATTTCAGAACACCTTATTTCTAACTACTGCGGAAGGAAATTATTGTCACGCTGTGATGCAAAGCGTATTTTCTAGTCGGCTCCCTTGTCATACGGCAACTTCTCATACCTAATTGTAAGACAGGTAGCCGTTCCGCCAACTGGCAGGGGCGCTCTGTCAACAAGCGGCAGTGCCTGGCCACCGTACTGTGCAGGTACAGCCGACGGCAGTTAATTTACTGTCTTGACCACACCCACCCACAGATGTGTAAACGAAATGGGATCCAATTGAGTGCTCACTTTATTGTACCTTAAAAATGTTCTCTACTGGCCTGAAGATGACCGTTTACGGTCGAAACATGTTGCCATAATGTGACCTGACTGTATATATAATATCACTGTACTGATATATTGTTGTGTACTGACGGTACATAATACATTATACAAATATGTTAATACACAACGCGATGGCCTGTGTCAAAACAAACAAACAAACACTGCGGATGATAAAATGAGTGCAGAAAACAGTTATTATTCTTACACCCGGCGAGTACTTTGCCTAGAATAATGTGTGAATATTCCTTCATTACACTAAATGTTTGACGTTATGTGGTCATTCATATCACACGAAAATTGTTTGATCTGACAAATACGTAATCATCTTCCCGCTCTGTGACCTTTTCAATTGGTGTCACCCCTTTGAGGAAGGCGCCTTCTTTTTTTTTACGCAGTGCGGGGGGCATGGGGGGGGTTCAGAATCTCGACAGCGCCATCCAGGAGGAAAAGAAGGCGAAGCGGAAGGCTGGAATCAGGAGCTTCATGTCGTAAATATATTAATTGGTTTCTACACAGCAAGACAGAATAACAAAGGCATGATTTAATTACGCGCAAAGGAGCGGAAAATTTAATTCGTATTTCCAGAGCAAATCTGAGTCAGCTGGCTCAGAAGCTGAAAAGGACCCAGTAGTGACTTCAAAGTCCGAATTTTCCTTTACTGAAGCTACGTAGGTTAGCAACACTACTTATACAGGATGATTCTTAATTACATAAATAAATGCAAGGATCGTGACTTCAAATTTCGAATTTTGCTTTAAGAAAGCTACGCAGGTTAGCAACGCTCTTTATACAGGGTGATTCTTAATTACATAAACCAATGCAAATAACGTGTTCTACTCCTAAAACGAATTCAAATGTTCCTATAAATACATGGTCACTAACGCTGTGTTATCGAGATGTTGCAACTGAAGAATTCCCTCAATATCCAGACTGTGTTATCACTGAGAAAGCGACAAACTATGTCGTTTATGAATAAGAGTATTCCTGCAAACCATTTTTTTTTTGGGAGTTTCACTATCCACAATGATGGACGGCTATTGTGGCCTCCGCGATCGTCCAATCTCACTTTTACCGCCCTATACGTGCGGGGCCACCCGTAGGGCATGTTCACACCAAAAACAAAAAGTGAATACGAGGGGTTACTGCAGTGCTGCCACAACAACAAGACGCATGTCTGGAAATACCCAGGGCACCATGAATGTTGGAGTGACAGTCCACATTCATGTATTAACGCACTTGTCTAACTTTACATACAAATTGCACCACCAAGTGGTTGCACAATGTTTTTATATCTATTATTATACACAACTCCTACATTTTTCAGCCAAAAATCCTAGCCATTTTCAGGGAGTTACAAGTTTGGTCGATGTGAATCCTGTACATGGCCAAACGTCATAAATAATAATCACTGTGTTCCTATATTAAACGGTATTGTATTATATTATATTATACAATATATCATATCATATGTCATTTCATGTCATGTCATACATTATCATATCATATAATGTCATGTCATGTCACATATTATATTATATTAATATTATATTATATTATATTATATATGTAATTGCAATTAACACGTCAACCCTGAAAATGGCAAGTATTTTTGGCCGAAACATATAGGAGTTTTGAACAATAACAAAAATAAAAACATTGTGCAACTAGTCGGTTGTGCAATTTATATTGTACTGGTGTACGGACTACACAGAACATCAAATACACTGCCCAACGTCATTTATGAACGCTTCTCGTTCACGCTAGCAAAGCGGTTAAACGAAATTCTGGGGTTCACATCAGGAGCGGATAAAATTCCTTACAGATACTGCAGGTAATATGCATTCACCCGATATACTGAGCGATATTTGAAAGCAGATGGCATCGTTGGTGTCGTGGTCTTTACAAAGAAAGGTAGGACGCAGAGAGAGAGAAAAAAAACTACACACGAAATGGAAAACGTGAAAAGAGGAGATCAAAGGCACAATCCGTATAAGAAAATTAAAAGAAAACACGAGAATTTTCGAAGGACAACACATAACACACTTAAAACAGGCAATGACTTGAAAAGAAATGAGTAAATTTTTCCAGCCTCCATTGAAACTTATAGGTTTGTTGCGAACAGTTGTGTTTATAATTCTTTCATATGGAGCCAAAAACGTAAGGATAATAATAGAATGTTAAGGAAGGACATGCTTACTTACTTACTTACTTACGTACTCCATGGTGCAGAGTCCTTTTTGAGAAGCTAACTGGTTTGCAGCTAGTCAAGAAATTCCCCCCATTTCACAGAACCCGAAGGTTCATTACCGCACTCACAAACGTCCGCCACCTGTCTCTATCCTGGGCCAGCCCAATTCAGTCCATATACCCACATCCCACCTCCTGGAGATCCAGCCCAATATTATCCACCCATCTACGCCTAGGTCTCCCCAGTGGTTCCTTCCCTCCGGTTTACCCACCAAGACCCTAAACCCCCCCCCCTATTCTCACCCATACGCGCCACATACACATATTTAGAAATAAGAAACACATCTCATGTGTATGACACATTAACCTCTTAACTAACACGCGGTTCCATAATAAAATTCTAATTTTCGAAATATGGTTATTGTATTTATCCAATTATTGCAGCATTGTAAGACATAAATAGAAATGATTTTAAGCGAATTTCACAGTAACAATATTTCAATTATTATTTTTAGATTAAAAAAAAGTCTTGCAAAACCCTAACTTCACTTGGTGCAACCCGTCATTTCCATAGAATACCACCCGATAAACACTGGTCTCAGTCGTATTTGATGCAACCAACGTCTCGGGAGTCGATTCCACTCCAGTATTCAAGATCTGCAGCGACGTTTCCCGTCGCCACTATTCTTAAAATAAGGAATAACAGAATATCTACCAACACAACGGTAATAAATTACGTAACACGTGGGTAGGCCGAAGTTCCAAACGTCGTGTCCATCATATCTGTCGCATGTAATGGATACAAAGACGACATGCGAGTAAGTTGTGAGCACATGTCAATTCCTACCTCGCAATTTAAGGTGGACGTCACGTGTCCTTGAACAATTTGGATGAAAACTGCCACACACGTCCTGCTGCAAATTTGTCCGTCCGGATTCAACTCAATTTCTGAGCTCTTCTTTATCCGGAAGACAGAAGAAGAAGAATTACGAATCACAAAGTAAAACACTGTAACGCACGAGACTTAGAACAAAGCAGGTGACAAAAGGCATACACGCTCTCTTACAGCTTCAGCAACTCCCGACAACGAAGGAAAATCGCTGAGTCTGCGCCTGGCGCTATTACATTAAATTCTACGCCCCCACCCCCACACCCAACCCCCCAACCCCCATGATTCCTAGTCACTTACACCTTCCAACTACAACGCCCTTTTACAAATGGCACTGTAAGTTTCAATCCCCAAGCTACATAACTTCCATTACACTAATGAAATTACCACGGTACAGTCACGTTATAAAGTATGACATGTCTGCATCGGTTTTTGTTTGCATTCTCCAGGATCTGAATGGGATCTTATTACTGGAGAAGGGGAGATTCTCTGAGGGGAAGACAGGCGGTGTGAGACGGTACAGTGTAATTTAAATTTTTGCTGACACCTCCGATATCACGAGGACCACACCCAAACATGCTGAGGGCAAAAACAGCCCAAATTACAACGCGAACTCTTTAAAGCTCTTGACCGCCTGAGTTGATATTAAAAACTGTGCATCCCGCCAGCACTGTGCAGTGCGTGTAACTGCCTGTGACGGAAAGGGGCCAATTATTCCCACAGCACTGACCGACCTGATGTTTATGTATAATGTTAGGTATGAACTGAAGTTTTAAACATCTATTACAGGGGGGTCGGGCTTCAAAGACTTCAACATTAAAATAAGAATACTTACGAATAGCACAATACGACAGCTTGCTCTCAGGGATCGAAGTCACCGAGCAAACGTAAGGCGCCATGACTTTCAAAATGCAAGAACAAGCCGGTGGAAAAGTCAGTGTGCATAAATATGGTGGTGCAGAAGTCAAAGTGGCACAACAGAATTAAAGGTAAAGTTGTCCCTGTGTACAGCATAAACATGGGGGAGCGGAGGTATAGCTCCACCGATTCTTGAACTCGGCACTAGGTTGAGGTGGTCAAATTCACGCTGCGACCGCTTTACCCTCCAGGGAGAGAGCTGCGAGGGCCGACAGAAGGTCTTTATATTTCTGGGAAGATAAACCAGACAGGTAATGTACGTATGACCTAACATTGAGACGCGTTCGTGCAACCACTGTCGCAGTGGGAAAGCAATGAATATTACATATTCTGAGTGTGTGTTTGTAGACTTGGGTATCCAGCATGCGCCATATTGTCATCTGTGGACTGTCCCGCTCCAAATATTTTTCCGAATTATCTCATAAACGACAAAATTTTCGAAAAAACGTTATCAAACATAAAATTGTGTTCTGATTTTCACTACAACTTCTGAAATATTTCTCATTCAAAGAAGAACTGAGCGACATGTGATAAAAAATATACACTTATTGGTCTTTATGTAAAGTGCCCGTTATTATCAGATTTGAATGACACTTGAATTTTTGTCGACACATTTTCGGAAAATAATCAAATACCAAATTTCATGAAAAACCGTACAGTGGGAACTGAGTTGTTCCATGCTGACAGGCGGAAGGACAGACACGACGAAGAAAATATCCGCTTTTCGCAATTTTGCGAACATGCCTAATAATAAAAAGAACATAACCCACCTTACATTATTTTATTGTGTATTTTAGAAACACAGCGGTGATGCCACACCTTAAAAATGGCACTTAAATACAAGCCATTGTGTTCCTGTCAGATCTACAAAACAGCTGTAATGTGAATCTGGAACCGTGTCAAATAAGAGGAATTTAACAAAATAAGTTGTTTAATAAGCCATTTTCCTCAGTCTCATTATATATTTCTGTCTGTAAAATATTCTGTACTACCTTTCTTTGCTCCACGTTTCGGACTTGATTTATCCACCTGTTTGACCGATACCTTCGAATTCGTTCTTATGTCTTCTTTAATATCTGCACCTATCGCTCTGAATCGACTGTGGCACCACCGTTCAAGAACTCCACTAACATGATTCCCCCACTGCCCCAGAAGACGCTAGTCATGACTTTACCTCCATAAATCTGCACCTTGAATTTGCCCTCCCTCATTCTTCCTACAGTCTCGATTTTGCACCCTCCGACTTCCATCTTCTTTGGCCACCCTGAAGGATGCACTCCGAGGACGCCGCTTTGCTGACGACGACGAGCTGAAACACAGCGTGTGTGAAGAGCTCCGACGCTTCAGCAAAGAGTTTCACGCTGCCGGCATTCAGTATGGAAAAGCGTGTTTATAATGAAGACTTTGTGGAAAAATAACATCAACTTTGTAAATGACGTATCCATGAAACATGTAAATTTCATTATAAATTATATTTTATGACAAAAATAGGAAGCATTAGTCGTTCCGCCCCTCTTATATAAAATTATATCACTTTAAAACAGCAACAATACGGCAGTTCAAGTGATATAAGCAGTAAAGGTAAAGGCAAAGTGATCCCGTTACAGGCCCGGTGTGACCCAGAGGGTGGGTAGAGGTATAGCTCTGCTCTTCCTTGACCGCGGAACTAGAAGGGGGTGAGTGGTCAGCAGCACGCCCCGGCCGCACTTTACCCCCGGGAAAGACCCGGTACCCATTGCAGAGGAAGCTGGGTGGGCCCCGGGGCCGGTCTGGAAGGGCGGAAAATTTCCTCCCCACCGGGATTCGATCGACCGTCCAGCCCGTAGCTCAGTCGCTATACCGACTGAACTACCAGGCTCACGATATAAGCAGTAATCACATTAAAACCAGAGGTGGAATAATCTGATAGGGTCAATTGACCGAAGCGGGCGGGTCAAATGAACAGGTTTATAACTCTACCCGTAATGAGTGCAACGGATGACGCTATGAACTGCTTAGGTCATCTCGAATACGCAACATGCTTGCGATCTCAAATAACGTAAATTCCATCACAGTTACAAACTGTACACCTGCCGCCCACACAAACGACACATTGGCTCGCTGACGCGGCAGTCACTATTCACTTTCAGTTTAAATAAAGTTTTTTTGGTTGCACATTGTTCACCACAACAAACACTGCGTACAGACGTGCTCCGTTATTTACAAAGTAATGCAAAGTTGTGATTTTTCCACCACTTTCGTGTGTGGAAGTAATTAGTGTGGAATTAAAATAAATTTGTATCGCCTCCCTCGCGAATTATGACGTCGCTCTGTAATTAAATTTCCGTTAATATTCAACAGCTTACTGCAGGGACTGCAAAATCCTCCCAGCTCAGTAAACAAATTTGAAAATTATTTCATTTTCCAGTACATACACCTAAGAACTTAACGTATAATATTTTAAAAATTTCACCCAAGAACAGGCCATGAAGGCCTAAAGGGGAGTACAAGTATAGTTCTACTCTTTCTTTAGCCCCTGTGCTAGATGGGTGGGTGGTCAACGCCACACCCCGGCCGCTTTATTCCCTGGAAAGACCCGGTACCCTTTGTACGGGTGACTAGGTGGGACCCAGGGCCGGTCTGGACGGGTGTAGACGATCTCGCCCCCAAAGGCATTCGATCCCAGGACTGTCCAGCCTTTAGCGAATCGCTACACTTACTGCCTGCACAGTGCCAAGAGTTATAATGAATATAAATATAAATATATATATTTATATATATATAATTTTAAAATTAATTCCAGATCAGAGCATGCTAATGGACCAGTCGATGTTGGAAGAAGAAGAGGGCTACACTTAGGACCAAGTATCTGTTATACAACGATCAACGGATAAACGTAAAGTAAAGAGGAATTCTTCCCTGTCCACGCCAAAAAAAAACCATACAGAAAACCAGAGATACAGTTCCACTCATTCTTAATCTCAAACCCAGATGCAAGCAACTGGACAGCTTCGCACTCCACCAGCTTTACCTACAGGGCAAAAATTCCGGCATCCATTGAAGAGGACGCTCAGTGGACCACAGAGCTGGTATGGACGCTTTGGAGGAGAGAAAGAAACTCATTGCTGCTGCCGGGAAACGAGATCCGATTCCTCAGTCTTTCGCCCCAGAGCCTAACACAAATTTAGTGACCTTGAGACTGTTTCTAGAACTCAGACTGTGGTACTCCGCATTGACAGCAAGCAGCCTTGTTGGTGAATGCCGACGCTTCGGTAATACATAAAGCTGTCATAATCAGGGTCAGGAATTTCGAATCTTTAACTACACCGACCCAGAAACCCACAACATAAACAATCAACGTCGTGAAAGCCAAAAATTTAAAAAAAATCTTCCAATGAATGTACTTTATATCATCATCATCATCATCATCATCACCATCATACATCTTTCATGGAGTTGAGTCACTTAGTGACCCGTTCCGGTCTCACGTACCCAGAAGAATAAGGGATAGTGATGCGTAATACGTACTATATCCTATCCTACCCATCAGTCATCCTCACCTTCTCGTATTATACCCTGTTCTCACAAACGAGGAAATGACGACCGAGTCACAGCGGTATAACTGTTTCACCAGGAATGGAGGAAATGCCATCCCCAAACATGCCGATCCAGAGGCTAAAGGTAGCAATCCTACCACTGGACTTACACTGCTCTAGGCTCGTAACCCATTCGAGGGAAATTTTAACCACTGGCAATTCTCACGGAAAGAAGCCGGACAGATTTTCTTTAAACGACAACACGGATGTGGAAAAGGTATACTTTATATCCGTACATTAAACGAATAAACACACTTGCGCAGTGAACCAGCACATGCAAACTTGTAGACTTTGTGACTAATAATGTATGTTGAAGCAATGTCTTGGTTCACTCCGTACGTGTGCTTCATCTTCCGCTGTTGTGGTCTTCCAGCGTGAGTCGCTACATCAAATTGGTGGAAAACGGTCTAGCAGGAAGACCTTCAAAGACAGATCCTTACGATTTCTTTTATACCTTACCTTTCCCTATATACATAAATACATACATAAAGATAAATCAATAAACAAATAAATAATAATTGAATACACGATACAAGATTGCATAATGAGGAGCTTTATGATTTGTATCCCTCACAAAGTATTAGTCGGGTGATCAATTAAGCTATAACGAAGCTAAACAGCATTTTGTGGGACCGTGATGTGACCCCCAAAACAAAGACTCGCATTTATCATGCAATAGTTAAAAGTACAATTACATACGCAGCAGAAACAGGGTGTTTACAAAGCAAAAACGGAAGCAAAACTAAATTCCACAGAAATGGACTTTTTGTGACGCTCGGCTCGAATTTCCAGGAAGGACAAAATTAGGAATGCTATTATTAAACAAAAAATGAATATAGTACGGTCTATTTTAGACGATATTAAAACCAAGCAACTTCAATGGTATGGACATGTTCAAAAAATGGAAGAGGGGAGATTACCAAAAGAAGTTGTGAAATGGTGTCCATTAGGAAGAAGAAAACGAAGTAGACCTAAACTTACCTGGGCGGAAGGGATTAGAGGACTGATGGGAGAAAAGAGATTAATGGAAGAAGACTGGAATGACAGAGGCAACTGGAGGAAGAAGATAATATAATTGTCAAATGGGCACAGGAGGATGTGGAAATATTGTACAGCCTGCTAAATAATAATAATAATTTAAAAAGAATATGATGAGCGAGGCATGTGGCACGCATGTGGGAAAGGAGAGTTTCATACAAGGTTTTGGTGGGGGAAACACGAAACAGGCCATTTGGAAGACCTAAGCGTAGATGGTTGGATAATATTAAAATGGACCTTCAAGAAGTGAGATGGGGCATGGACTGGATTTATCTGGCTCAAGATACGGTCATGTAACGGTCTCTTGTTAATGCGTTAATAAACATTTGGCTTCCATTAAATGCGGGGAAATTCTTTACCAGATGTTGAATTAACATCTCAAGCAGAACTCTACTCCATGGAGATAGTTAATTAGTTAGTTTAGATACATGGAGTAGAAAATAGAGTTTTTGTGTGTGCTCATTCCATTTCTTTCAAGAGTTGACAGATTTTCACGAAATATAGAAATAATAAGATTGAAGGTCATCTTAACGCCGCAAGTTACAATTTCATAAAAACAAATAGCAACAAAATGACGGACACGCCAGATCGTGAGGCGAGAGTGACACTACAATCAGTGTCTAGAGCGTTCTGATATGATATCTAGAAGGAATGCTGGGAAAATATGGAAGTTTTGTTGGAGAAATATTATTATGTAATGTGAAATGACATCAAGGTAGCCGTGAGGAATGTTCCTTTCTTTTCAGTTTGATTGCAATAGACAATGATCTATTGCAAGATGGCACAGCATAAACATTCCTATATTTTACACTGTGTATGGCATTTGAGGTTATATCCGACAGATTTTATGTAACGGCAACGGTATTTTGATTGTAAGTTCATTCCATAACAAACGAAAACAACAACAACAATAATAATAATAATAATAATAATACAGGTGCAGGACAATAAATACTTACAATAGGATAACAGGCTATACGAGGTCTACTCGGAACTACTTCTTATATTTACTATCCAATTTATGGTCTCGTGTGTCATACATTTAGTGCGAGGCTTTCCGAGACAACACGTTGCGTATGATACAAAAGTTCGAAATAATGAGCTTTCTGTGTTAGTGTCTTGTTTCTGTACATGTGAGCCAGTTGTGTTAGTGCCTTGTTTTGTATATGTGAGCCAGTTGTGTCAGTGCATTGTTTCTGTTAGTGTCTTGTTTCTGTACATGTGAGCCAGTTGTGTTAGTGCCTTGTTTTGTATATGTGAGCCAGTTGTGTTAGTGCATTGTTTCTGTTAGTGCCTTTTCTTCTGTAACTGAATTAGTTGTATTAGTGCCTTGTTTTGTATATGTGAGCCAGTTGTGTCAGTGCATTGTTTCTGTTAGTGTCTTGTTTCTGTACATGTGAGCCAGTTGTGTTAGTGCCTTGTTTTGTATATGT
>Ga0123352_10018490_pt1 | contig 11106 bp, 10 predicted proteins | sample TergutLab28metaG_FD_89700 | JGI IMG/M metagenome (GOLD analysis project Ga0123352, IMG submission 89700) | Labiotermes labralis P1 segment gut microbial communities from Petit-Saut dam, French Guiana - Lab288 P1 | ecosystem: Host-associated > Arthropoda: Insects > Digestive system > Gut ... | reverse complement strand
TTACATTTCTGTAGGCAGCTCTATTACATTTCTGTAGGCAGCTCTATTACATTTCTGTAGGCAGCTCTATTACATTTCTGTAGGCAGCTCTATTACATTTCCGTAGGCAGCTCTATTACATTTCTGTAGGCAGCTCTACATGTTTCGGGTGTTGACACCCATCATCAGGAGCTCGTACAACAACAGAAGCTGTAATTACAGCTGTACGAGCTCCTGATGATGGGTGTCAACACCCGAAACATGTAAAGCTACCTACAGTAATGTAATAAACTGAATACAGTCGTATCTTGTTGGACAATTAATAAATTCAACTGTGATTACTACTTGTGGGGGAACAAATGTTTCGAGTGGTAACCAGTCATGTTCAGGCACTCAATTTCAGAATATGTGCTGACGTAATCTGGTATACATCTGTTCGTTGCAAGCGTTGTAGTTTATTACACATTTTGGTGATATTTTTCATAAATAAGTTCGTGCGTGATGTCACTGTTTAATATAATTCTTTTCAGTCGCTTATCAGTGGTGGTGTCTTCAGGTTTCTTTCCGTGGCACTCTCCTTATGGTCTCTTCCAGATGTCTGCGTCCCTATTTATATCGCAGAGATATGTTCGTGACCGACTGAAGGCTACTTAGCCGTACGACAGTATTGCTTTCCGACATTCTAGATGAAGAGCTTGGACAGGTCGTCGGAAACCTTAATCCTAAATCTAACCAATCATGTTCTTGCGCGTTGTCGCGTTTAATCCCACGGTCAGGCAGTTATCCCGTCTACCGCCATCTGTATAGCTCTATAGCCGAACAGATTGCTTGAATAGAGGATTTCCCATGGACGTTGTTGTAAGTATGGATGAATAGTTTGAAGTAGAAATATGTCAAACTGCTGGTGGTCAGAATACGTCACATACTGCACGTTCCAAATGCCGACATTCCTCCCCCATTGTTCCGGTCACACCCACACTGCGGCCTGATTTATTCTTTCTGCTAACGGAATAATGGTATCTGTTCGCGTCGTTTTGTTTCAACGGAATTCGATTCCAAATTGTTAGCAGTGCTTCTGAAGTCACTGATTAGTTCCATTAATGTGTCACAACTGTACACATTTAGGTGCTTGTGGGGGTATGTGATTTGTGTATTCAGCATACCAAAATGCCCATTCCTTGTCCGGGATTTCTTTTTTGTTTCCTTGTTTACATCACCATGTATAGTAACTAAAATTTTAAAGATTGAATACCCTGAGACTGAAGCACTAAAATTTCCTCTCATAATGTAAACAGAATATTTTGAATGAATGTTTGAATGCAACCAAAAATCTACACAGCATATAGAACGGCCGTGAGTTACGTTGTGGCAAGATTAGATTAGACTAGATTAAATTTTGGGTTCGAGTGCTTTCGGTGCCGATGCACCCAGGCCTTTAGACAGGCCCTTCGTGCCCCATAATCTGATGTCCAAGACAAGGGAGCCCTTTTCCTCTACTAAAGTTCCAGATTGCCCCAGGCTTAGACTTCTAACGTCCCCTGGAGCCAAGAAAAGAAACCCAAATAGTTGTGTCTGAGTGAAGGTCCACACAAAACGTGGGCTGAGGTTTCTTCATCTGCTCCACACCTCCCACATAAGGGGCTATTAATCAGCCCCAGTAGTAGGTAAAGATGTTTTTTCAGTGTATTATGTCCAGTAGGGAGGCCGGTAACAACCCTGGATTGTGTCCTGTTGAAGAACAGAAGTCTGGTCTTTGCAGTTGGACTAGGGTCCGAAAACGACTTTCGAACCTGTCTCTGGGTAGTGGCAAGAGTAGGCAGTAGACTATATGAGCCTGGGTGTTCTCCATTATGTCCACAGCAGAAAGTGTTACACGTGTAGGAAACTAAGAGAAAACAGACCGAATTTTTCATTCTTAGTTCTGTGCAAAGAATTTAAATGTTCACAGGCCTAGGTCTATTTGCATAACATACCTGTAATATTTTTCCTCACCACGGCAGATTTCTCGGTAGATTCATTGCGTACGCAGATGTAACTTTTCTTAAAGCTTCACTAATACTGGTTGTACGTTCAGAATCATTTTACGTACCATAAAAAATACGAAATATTTTTAAATATACAAAAGTATGGTTTTACCGAATTTTGTGCTTGTATATAGCGTGCTGCATTGGAGGTTGAGTGGTGCAGCTGCTTTGTCGTCTGTATGTTAAACAAAGGAGGTAATACGCTTGTCAAGGATCGAAATCTGTATTTCGTGCAGAATTTTAATTTCTGTGTGTCTCTAAGTTGCTGTTACAATACTGTGCCGTAATAGACCTCTGTATTTGCAAGTGAACGTCGATAAAACGGTCGTATGAAGGTAAAGTTATCCCTGCCCACCCCATGAAGGCTTACAGAGGCTTTAAATGGCTCATAATATCTTACCTTCTCCCTGGGTCAGTTTTGAAATTCTCTCGGACCGTATTTTCTTTACCCCCGCTTTTGTTTCATATAAGAGAGGGAAGTAGAGAAGCTGGGTCACTAGACGTGGCGTGTGTAAAACCGGGAGTGGTTGTGGAAAAGAGGCAGTAACAGTGTCAAACAAAAAAAAAAGTCCTACAGAAAGTTTGAACGACTTTTGCGTTCATTGGAGCTCGAATGAAAAGTGGCGCCACTTTCCAACGAAGAGGCGGGAAACCGATAAAAAGGGGATGGGGGAGGCAGGGAAAATGCGTAAAAGAAAAGTGCAGTGAAAATGTAAGGGTTAGGGCTCTCGATATAAAGTAACGCGACCTGCGTACTGTCCCTCGCACGATTCCCTTCAATACTGGAACAGCCTTCCTTGTTCCGACACTGCTTCTTCCTGTCTTGATGGGTTTGGCAATTTATTGCCTGTACCGGCCCCAACATTCTATCTGCAGCACCCCTTCTCTCATGCTGTTGCTGTTGGGTTAAGATTCTACATGGTTCCTGTCTTCGCCACCTGTCATTCATTATACACTCTTTCTCTCTGGCTATCACGTCTTTTTGCAGTCATGTCTTCTAAGATGCGTACGTATTTCAGTGTTTGTTTAGTAGCGTATGTCCAAATATGGATCTAATTACTGCCACCACTTCTATGCCAGCTTATCTTTATGCCATCCCGTGCACATGCCTCAACGCCGCACATTTCTACTGACTCGTCCAGGATTCTTGTATACTTTCTTGTCATTTGAAGTTCAGGTGACCGTGCATCGGACAAATTCTTATAATAAAACAACTAGATGCACTGATTTCTCAAATTTATTTTTGGAATAAAACTGTACATTGGAAAGTGTATGTAGTCAAACACAACTATGTCATTTATATCAGTATTTAACCAGCTTGATGCACAAAAGTTTTTTCACAATAAGTTTTATTTCATGCCTCTACTTGTTTCACATGTGCTCATCATCAGGAGGTCAAAATTGCATTACACAGCATCTGGTATCATCACACCTATAGATGTGATGATACCAGATGCTGTGTAATGCAATTTTGACCTCCTGATGATAAGCACATGTGCTCGAAACAAGTAGAGGCATGAAATAAAACTTATTGTGAAACAAATTTTGTGCATCAAGTTGGTTAAATACGGATATAAATATACTGAAATGCACGGTCAGCAAAACGTCAAAAAACAACTATGTCAAAGTCTCTAGTATAGCCATTAAATACACCTTAATTGACATAGTTGTGTTTAACTATATACCCTTTCCAATTTTCACACACACAACGAGGTTGACACACTTCCAAAAAAAAACTGTACATGTTTCGGACAGTTCCTCTGTCCATCATCAGGAGTTTTTCACTGTACACACAGAAATGGTATATGTCATACAGGTTTGCTGACAGCTTGCGAGCAGGATCAGGACGGAACTGCAGTTCCGTCCTGATCCTGTAGAGTTTTATTCCAAAAATAAATTTGACAAATTAGTGCATCTAGTTGGTTTTATTTTAAGAATTGTTCGTCATTATTTTAGCAAACTGTCCATAACTGGTGACATTTCAGGTTCACAAAACGGAGCTTGTAAAAGAAACCCCTTTCCTAAGACGTCCGTGTGTGTGTGTGTGTGTATATATATATATATCGTACCATATGCCATCATGTCCCAGAAGAAAATTATCTGTGTGTCTATGTCATTTCAATTTTGCATATTAATTCCTGCCTTGTATATCTTAAATCTCGTCTCACGGCGTCACAGTAAAAGTGCTGTAAGAACAACCAAGCCTAAAACGTTGTATTGGTCGAACACGAAATTGGGGTACATATCAAAATTTAAATCAGAGCAATTCCAAAAGACATATACAGATTTAAACATTTTTAGTTGTTAGAACTCTCATGTATTATTGCTGGGGCTTTCACAGATCGATAGAGAATGTTTGATAGTTTCCAAAGAAACCTACAGGCGCTTGACGCGAACCACATAATCAGAGCTACAGACTTAATTCTATATTCCATTTATTCCCTGACCGTTGCTGGTTCATCCCTAGTGAACTGCTTCGGTGAACTAGCGTTCCGTTCACGACTGTTTGATGGCATTCGTGGCACAAACACTACATCCTAAACTCAACCCCGCACTAGACTCAAAATGTGCGCCCCTGCTGGCTTACGGAAATGGAGTTAATTTCCGTCGGGGATTTTAAAAAAGACGTTAAATTTTATCAACATATTGGTGCATAGAAATTGAATAGCACATGCATGTTTACAAATTCTTTACATCAGAAAATGTGTACTGATTTTTTAATTTCTATATGAAAACTGACCATCGAAGATATATCCATATCACATATTGTTCTGTAACTCTAATTTGTAATGTACTGTATGTGGCCTAGTCCTATATCGAAGGCAGTCCAACCGGAAGACATTCGTATTAGCCCATCACAGTGCCTCTGCTTTGTCACATCGATGAATGATGACGTAGCATGTCCTCGCAGGCATTGTGAACTATAAACTGTACACTGGCGGGCTGGTTTTGCGGTCCCGGGTTGGAACATGTGTTTTGGGAGGTCTAGAACATGTGTTTGGGAGGTGCCTGTTTCGAATCCTTGCCGGCATACAATCCCGAACGACAGTTTCGGTCCCTTTTCTTCATTCCTTCCAGGCGCATACGGAAATATTCGATTAGGCCACGACCACTTCTTCCCGAATCCTATCTCATTTTTCGTTTTAACAGTCACCTTACCATTGCCGCCATTTCTTTTCCATATTTTATCTGTCACATATCGTTTGTCACTTAGTGCTAGCTTGCTGATCATTTTAATGTATATTCGCAGCGTACAACCAACAAGATGCGACGTTTCACAATTTATTTATTCTTTAAGATGCTCTACATGTTTCAGACGGGTTTTCCGTCCATCGTCAGGAGCTCAAAACTGCACATACAGCGTCAGGTGTTAGTCAGACCAATACTACTACCTGCTGCTAGCCTGGCAAGGCTCACAAATACCTGACGCTGTATGTGCAGTTTTGTGCTCCTGATGATGGACGGAAAACCCCCGTCTGAAACATGTAGAGCGTCTTACAGAAATAAATAAATTGTGAAACGTCGCATTCAGTTGGTTGTACCCTGCGAATATATTAGCGATGCACGGACCTATGAATGCTAAACATATTAATGTAGTCCGCTCGCGCGATCTCATAGCGGCGGAAATTGAAAAATATTTGCCAGATAAAATAATGACTCTTTGTGATCTTAATTCCTGAGAGCGTCGTAAAATAATCCACTTGAATATTGTTTTAGCTTTAATATGACGTATCTTTTGAACCTAGTAGCCACTCGGTCTAAGGCGTGGGTCTGAGGCAGCTCGCTTGCTAGGAATGCGGTTTCGAATCCCGCGAGAGGCATGGATGTCTGTATGTCGTGAGTATTGTGTGTTGTCAGGTAGAGGTCCCTGCGACGAGCTGATCACTCGTCCAGAGGAGTTATATAGAGTGTGGTGTGTCTGAGTGTGATCGTGAGGCCTCGACAGTGAGAAAGCCCTGGCCCACTGGGAGCTGTTGCGTCATGGAAACAATAAATTACCTATCGTCTGTGGTATGATTAGCAATGTCAACAGAATTCAGCGTAGGTTAAGTATTCTATGTGTATTATTTCATTAGCTCGCACCTGCAGGCTTACATTTTTTATGCGAAATGCTGAATATCAAGATCAGTTCGAATAGAACGTGCAGTTGGTTAGAATCTTGACAGTCCTGCTTCTCTGTCATTCCTGTTTAAATACGGGGACAGACATATAAGGGTTTGAAGCCATAATAAATACTGGAGTTTCCAGCACGCACAAAATGACAAATTTTGTTAATTTAGTAGCCTGCGTTCATTTTATGAAACGAAATCCGCCTAGTGCTGGAATGCTTTGCTGCCACCAATCTGTTTAATTGAGAGGCAATTAGTTCCGTTTCACAATTTATATGAACTGCCGCGCGCTGCTGGAAGAAAATTAAATTATTAGAGAAAAGAAACTGTTACTGTGGAAACCAATTAGCACAATTATGTATTCCTACACAAAGTCTTTTGAAATTTTTGCATAAAGATAAGAAAATCTTATGACAATAGTGAGCAATGAGAAGCCCGCAGACCCCACTTGACTTGCGTTAGAATTTAACAAACGCAACCTTCCTGGATTTTTTTTTTTCGTTGTTATACCGTGAATGTTGTCAAGTCACTCAATTATTTTACCAACCACTGCACTTATATAAATTTATAAAATTTACACATTCAAACATTAAAAACGCTCCGACATGTTTCGGTCCTATAAAATTTACACCTTAAAACATTAAAACATGTCGGAACGTTTTTAATGTTTGAATGTGTAAATTTTATAAATTTATATAAGTGCAGTGGTTGGTAAAATAATTGAGTGACTTCCTGGAGATAACTAACTATCTAACTACCTAACTAACTACCTCACCAATGACCTCTGGGGAGCAAAAGTATTACGGACAAGCTAATAGTCTCTCACATACTCGAGAAATTTTCCACTGTTGGTTCAACCCGAAAGTTCATTACCGCGTTCAAAATTGCCCTCTGCTGGATCCACTATGCAAGTCCAATGAAACAGTTGATGTCATTCCATCAAATGTTTCCACGATCCATTTTAATAATACTCTGTCATATGCGCCGTGGTCTTCCGATAGGTTTCTTCTCTGCATGTTTAGCGACCAAATTAGGCAGTTCTGTAATTAAATATAACACCAACAAATACACATGTATATTTTTTTTATGTATATTGGACCGTGCATCATTGTGATATTTGAAGAGTAAAAGACGAACTTGATGTCACTTGCTATTTTATTTCACTTCTTATGTGCTCAACATGTTTCGGATATTAATTTATCCATCATCAGGAGCTTGCGACTATTCTGTTGAATTACTACATCGGTGAAGCCTGCAACACGGATACCACTCCAATCCAACCACACCGAAACTCCAACACACATCGAACCAAGAACAATACGACCAATGTGGTAATTCAACAGAATAGTCGCCACAAGCTCCTGATGATTGATATATTAATGTCCGAAACATGCTGAGCACATAAGAAGTGAAATAAAATAGCAAGTGCCATCAAGTTAGTCTTTTATTCAACTAGCATATTATTTAATAATCTAAAATTTGCATTAAAACACTCCTACATGTTTCGATCACACGATCATCCTCAGGGAGCATACTTTGTTCCTTGCTAAAATTATAGTTTGAAATTTAAAAACACTTGGTGTTTACTTCGTTATCACTGAGTGCTTTTAAATTGCATACTATAACTTTAGCAAGGAACATTGTATGCTTCCTGAGGATGACCGTATGATCGAAACATGTAGGAGCGTTTTAAGTGTTTTAATGTAGATTTTAGATTATTAAATTATATATATATATATATATATATATGCATTTGTTGGTGTGTTACTTAAACTATGCACGGTGCAACGATAAAGATAGGCAGTACTGATTTCTTGAACTCTTGTAGGTACATGGCCTGCCCTGATCGTTCTCCTTGATGTAATCACCCTGATATTCATTTACGACACCAACAGCTGAATAGCTCTACCTTCTCCCAAATTCTCCTTCCACTGCCGATTGGCCTTTTCTATGTTCGTCGCAGTATCCCTAAATAGTTCAGGCTTAGCTTATGGTATTCGAGGCTGTGACCACATGTATCATTATAGGTGGGTGTTGTACGCTAACATGGGAGGATAATATTAAGATGGATCTTCAGGAAGTGGGATGGTGGGCATGGACTGGATTGATCTGGCTCAGGATAGGGACAGGTGGCTGGCACTTGTAAATGCGGTAAAGAACCTTCGGGTTCCATAAAATGCGGGGAATTTCTTAACTGGCTGAGAGCCGGTTAGCTTCTCAAGAAGTACTCTGCTCCTTGTAGTGAGTGAGTGAGTAAGTAAGTAAGTTCTGCGCTCATAAATAGGAAACATTTGCTTAAACCTGAGTTTTTGGGCATTTTGGTTGGTTACTAATATTATTTAGGAGACGGAGAAAAGATCAAGTGTAAACCCGTCATCAGGAACGCGTTTGTTTACAGATCGCCGATGTTTACGTTACAGAATACCGTTTTGACGACAATCAACAACAACAAGAACAACAAAAATTACAAAATATGCTCAAAGTTTTGCCCTTGTGCTTCCACGTGGCGTGCTGCTTGTCACATTAACCTTTTAAAGCCTAGCGGTTTCTCTACGTAACACCAGGTTTAACATTCAAAAATTCTACTTGGTGCTCGCTTTGCGTTGAGTGTTTTGTACGGATCTCAGAACAGACAGCTACTTTTGCTTTATACAGCATTAACTGACTGGTTTTTATAACCGTGGTGGAAAGTGTTTACAGCGCGGTACGGACTGATTCCTTATATAGCAGATTATGTTTAGTCTTTGAAGGTTAAAGTATGTCCCACGAGCTCAGAAGTTCCGCATGTGTAACACATCACCTCGCTCCCGTCTTCCGCCGTCTGTTCCACTACATCGTTAACTGCCATATATTACACAGTGCTTTTTAGAGGGCCTCATAAATGAAAGTCCAGCAGGTTTAAATCAGGTGATAGGCCCGGCCCGCCTTACTGTATTCATCGCTTCTAATGTTTGTCTTTAGAAAGTCGAAGTTGAAACGAGGTATCGAGACAATTGCGCATAACACCGTTGTCTGCATTGGGATATCCTCTAACAGCTGTGGGACGACGCTGTATGGAAGGTCGTGATAAGTTGCCCTCGTCATTCTTTTCCCTGAAAACATGAGGATATACCAAGGATCCTCCTATTATGCCCATCTTCACGTTTAGTGGAAGTCGTTGGAGTCGCGACGGAATTATCCCACCTTGATTGACATCTGGCCACGAACGTTAATGACGGATCTTCTTATGCCATCCAGAATATATCATGAGGGAGGTAAACAAAGGATTTTGAGCACATTAGTGGTGGAGCCACTGACAACATTCCGCAACTGCAGGATAATCTTTTGGGAGCAGTCCTTCTATTCCCTGCCGGTGATAAGGATACAGCAGTCACTTAGGAAGGAACGGTCTTTCAACAGGCAAAGTGCTCTGCAGCTCCGGTCCTCGTGCTGTTGCTCTGGTATCCGGACATGTCTTCCAGCTCTGGTAACCAGACATATCTTTCAGGTCCTGTAACCAGACATATCTTTCAGGTCCTGTAACTAGACATATCTTTCAGCTCTGGTATCCAGGCATATCTTCCAGCTCTGGTGTCCGGACATGTCTTTCAGGTCTGGTATCCGGACGTATCTTCTAGCTCTGGTATCCGGACATATCTTTCGGGTCTGGTATCCGGACATGTCTTCTAGCTCTGGTATTTGTACATGTCTCCCAGCTCTGGTATCCGGACATGTCTTCTAGGTCTGGTATCCGGACATGTCTTTCAGGCCTGGTATCCGGACATATCTTCCAGCTGTGATATCCGGACACTACATTGTCTTCGACGTTCTGCTGCTGCAAACACGTAGGTTGAAAAAAAATGACTAGAGCTTGGGTGTAACATTTTTAAAAATCTTGGAGCCATCTAAAAATACTAGGTGCAAGAAGCGTGACATGAAGCAAATGCAGTACTGAGAACTGCGTTTTTTCTGGGTTATTACGCAGCGATTAGTGGTAATTCCATCCCGGGGTTCGGGACAACCTATTATCACTTATTCAATAGTTAATAATATTTTTATTTTTGCATTCTTGACCGCTGAAGATGGTACCGACAGGTTGTCCCGAAACGTCGGTAAGAAATTACCACTACTGGCTGCGTAATAGCCCAGAAGAGCGCAGTTCTCATCTACTTCGCCGCGGAAGCCTGAAATTGAATGCTGTATACCGACAGATATTAGGCACTACCCTACAAAACTATGTCTCCCGTGCGACCTGGCGCCAGAGATTTGTGTACCCCTGCTATAGGACTATAGAACTGGTTTGTCGTATGAGCCAGATTATCCCCGGCTGTGTCTCGAACCCGTTCCCATCTTCAGAATGCATTTCGCAGTCGTTACCACGTGATCTAACCTGCTCGGTTGCAGTAGCTCTTGAATTGTAGGTATTATTATTATTATTATTATTATTATTACGTTAAAATCATGTTATCATTGCTCTTTTCTTATTACACCTAATCACATAGTCGTGATGTGTGGAGAAAAATTGGGTCGAACTTCTGAACGCTTGTGAGGAGTAAGTAGTTTTATTGTATTCTTGTAGAATAATTTAATTCATATGAGTTCGAAGTGTATTGAGCTCGAATAATGTCACCGTCTTCAATTCTGCATCAAAGAATATCCGTAATCATAACAGTTCCCTCGCACGGTCTTCTGTTGAAGCAGTAAAACACACCGAGAGTGACTGGATGAGCGATATTTGCAAGTTTGTCCGGAGGGTTTCCCCTCGTTGCATTGTATAAAGCGTAGAGTTCAGAAATGTGCTTCTCATTAAATCTTTCACTTCGCACTTTTAATGCTAAAATTGGTTTCTGCAGTGAAGCAGTTTAGTGCAGTTGGAATATGCGCACCGTAGGGAAAGATGAAGGAAGAAAAGTTCCTCATTATAATGGAATTAATTCTTTTTGCCGGCCTTTGAATTTAAGGCATTGAAAGATCGGCTGGGGATGCATTGAATTGAAAGGGGGGGGGGGGGCTTG
>Ga0123352_10018489_pt1 | contig 11106 bp, 4 predicted proteins | sample TergutLab28metaG_FD_89700 | JGI IMG/M metagenome (GOLD analysis project Ga0123352, IMG submission 89700) | Labiotermes labralis P1 segment gut microbial communities from Petit-Saut dam, French Guiana - Lab288 P1 | ecosystem: Host-associated > Arthropoda: Insects > Digestive system > Gut ... | reverse complement strand
TGTTACACCGTGCATGTTGTCGAGTCACTCAATTATTATACCAACTAATGCACTTATATACAATTTACACATTAAAACACTAAAACTGCTCCGACATGTTTCGGTCCTAAGACCATCATCAGGAGCTGTATTTCTTTGTCTTGCTAAAGTCACATTAAAAGCCACATTAAAACCAGTCATAAATTAACTTCGTTGTACTAGTAGGGTATTGTGGCAGCATGGGGAGCAGTTTTAGTGTTTTAATGTGTAAATTTTATATAAGTGCATTAGTTGGTATAATAATTGAGTGAAGATCTGCGTTATTTGTTGAGAACTCTGCTTTACGGTATATTCACAAATAAACTACATGAAGTCTAGCAGCAGCTCAAGAAATCGGCAGCCAAGACTGGAAGAAAATAATGTGGAAACGTTTGGCAAGTCTAAGCCAGACGTCACACGAGGGAGAAACGAGGAAAATCAGCAAAATTTTTCTACATTACTGTCGTTGTTCTCTTTAATCGACATAGAGTACACGTGTTCTGTGAACAAACGACAGACATTCGGTGATCAAAGAAAGGTCGGGTCTACAAAAGGACTGTACAGATGTGTAACTTTAATTCACACTAGAAGTGAAAAAAGGGTTAAACTTCGTTTCATAACGAAGGAACAACTAGAATAATTGTACCTACGAGGCATATGAATAACCGTTGTGACATTTTCTCATCGTATATAGTTAACCAAATCTATTTATCTGTCCCTTCTAATAAGATTGTAAAGTTCTAACTTCCAACCCAGAGAAATATTTTTGAATCATTGTGTTTCTGGACATCATTTACCGGCTCATATACTGCCTGGGGTGTTATCACATGTAACGTGGCACCGTTTTGTTTAATTTTACAATGCTACAGCACAATGTCCGTCATTCCCTTTAGAATTAGGCATATATATAATCTTGTACATTTTTATTCTCATTTAGTGGATAGACCTTTTAATCCGTATAAGCGGAACCAACAGGATGCACTATTTTCTATTAATTTATTTCAATAATAAGCCTCTACATGTTTCGAGCAGGCTTGCTGCTCATCATCAGGAGGATTAACTATGTATAAACAGCATTTGGTATAGTCATGCTGAAAAATAATGGAATTGTTTAAAATTACTTAAGTATACTGGTATGTTCAAATCGTTAAAAAGCGTAGAACATTTTCTGTTAGGTGTCTATACGTACAGAGTTGTTAGAAAGCATAAAGTTTAACACACTCTGAAATTTTGCTGATAATAAATATTTTGTACCTTCTAACAACTCTGTACATATACTTATAGACACCTAGCAGAAAATATTTCACTCTTTTTAAAGATTTGAACACACACTTAATTTTAAACAATTCCATTATTTTTCAGCATGACTGTACCATTTGCTGTTTATACAGAGTTGATCCTCCTGATGATGAGCCGCAAGCGTGCTCGAAACATGTAGATTCTTACTATTGAAATAAATTAATACAAAATAGTGCATCCTGTTGGTTCGTGTTACTGTATATGGATATATCAAGATGCAGGCCAACAAAACCTTTCAATACGAAATCTTGTTTAATCACAAATGACCTTCGCCGCCTGCTTTTTTAAAATTAACTCAAGCGCAAGAGAATGAAGGAAACTGCACAATGAGAATCTTCCTAATTTTAGAGCAGTATCATGACCCCACTTCGATTCCAGACCAGTCCATGTGGATTTTGTGGTGAACAAAAGTAACTGGGACAGGTCTCCCCACGAATACTCGGTTTTTCGCTGTCAGTATTATTCCATCGGTGACCCGCACTTATCCATTAACCTAACACCGACGCTCTGAACTGACACAGTATTTATACAACACATTTAAATGCTTAAAAATTTTATTCTTCGTCAAATTATCAGGCAGATTAGACAAAGCAGGATAAGAAAAATGCGGAATGCAGCACAGATAGGAAATAGGAAATACCTGACGTTGATACTTATTTCGGTTCTGAAACTTGAGGGAAGCAACCGCTTTGAAGACTTAGATGTAGAAATGAGGATAATATTAATATTAATAGAATGGGTGGCGTGGCGTGGCGTGGAAATGTGGACTGAACCACGGTAATCAAACTCCGCATTCATTAAATGACTGTGTAAATGCTTGCTCACCGGAGAGATAAGGACTGTTATCAATGCACTGCTGTTATTCTACTGATTCCTTTCAAATTGAAACAAAATACGGGTTAACCTTCTCGAAAGAAAAGTTCAAGTGAAAGTCGGTAAGAGGGTCGCCCAAGAATCGATTCCTGGTTGTGAATCACCAAAAATGGTATTTACCTTAATCTCCGTCCTGTTAAGACACCTCATTTCCCAATCCATACCATTTTTCCAATGCCAAATATAACCTTACCCCTTTATTAGAAATTTCATGGAATTTTGAGAATGGGAGAGAGCAAGTATGAGAGAGACGGCCTCTGGATCAGTTCGCACGCAACTTGACTTCAAGACATGCCCACGACTTTGTTGTTGTTGTTTCTTCTTCTTCTTCTTCTTCTTCTCCTCCTCCTCCTCCTTCTCCTTCTCCTTCTCCTCCTTCTTCTTCTCCTTCTCCTCCTCCTTCTTCTTCTCCTTCTCCTTCTTCTCCTTCTCCTTCTTCTTTATTCAAGGTTCTGTCTTTTTAATGAAAGCCAATGGCCCTCTGTGACGTAACGATTCTTGTTTCCGCTCAAGCCATGCACGAAATTGTACGACGAACATTTCAAAGACAATAAACAAAATCGCACCCACGATTGCTCTTTTCTTGGACGTGACGCTGCGCAGACTGTCATAAATTTGCCGAAGTTTCAGAGGAACGCACTGCCTCCGTCTTGAATAGTGTCTCTGGAGGCAGTACGATCCTCCACGACGCCGACACATTTCAAACAAACTACAGCACGTCGTCACAACCGAGAAGGCGTGCAAAATGACACGAAGCTACCGTCTCTGAATGAAGTCAAATTTCGAAACCTACCTCGGCCTTATTGATGAAAATTTGTCTTGTTTTTCGCAGTACATCTATTCAAATTAAATAATTAACTTTTCTTTCCCCTCTGTATCCAAATCGTCCAGACCGCACTGGTACCCACACAGCCTCCAGCATGATGGTACCAGGGCCCTTGCCCCGAAGTTCAAGCGTTACGGACTTGGAGATGAGCGCTCACGTCCATCTACTGCTATGATTCAGAATGCGTGGAGCGGTACCTCTTCTCCCCAATATGTCTGCGTGGCATAGTGCTTAAATAAGCACAGGTACTTTATCTTCTTCTCTTCCTGTACCCTTCTTCTCCTCTGTTTGATTTTACGTTGCAAGGTGACACTAACATCCTACACATCAATCAATAACCACACTTACCGCGTGTCGGTTTATTTGGGGCGATAAACCTGGCAGGTTTATGTGTCGGCGCTCTTGCGCTTTATCGTTTCGAGCAAGTCCGTTTCATATGAAGTAAGTTTATTGAGTTGTTTATTCAGATGACCTCATTTCAAAATTTGACTGTAGAACACGTACAGATCTAAGCTCACAATACACTCGGTTTTATTTTTTAAGTACATTTATTTATCTGATTAAGTATTCATTTACGGCCTCTTTTCACGTATGATACTCTACTCTCAAAAGTTAAGGGACGAAACCACTTTGGAAGGGACACAATTACCAAAGACAAAAACCTTATATCGTAAAGAGACAGAGTGCAGCGTCGTCACGTGGATTCATTCGATTCAGGATATGAACCAGTGACGGATTTTTGTATACACGTTACGAAACCATCGGATTGTATTAAAACTGGGGGATTGATTGACTATTCTGTCTTATCAGAAACGACAATAATTCGAGAAATTAGAATCCTCAATTATTTACATTTTTAAGTAAACTGAACAAAATTTCTCCAGATCAGTCGTGTTACTTAAAGGCCTGAGTTTAAAGACTAAATTATTTCAAAATTTTTATCCTAAATATCATAAATGGCAGACCATCTTCATAGGCAATATGTTTAGAATTAGGTAGATTTATCCGTATGCAATAGTGGTAGGGTAGAAACATAATGAGATTTAAAGGTTTTACAACTATTAATGTTTATATTTGTATAGGATTTCTACCCTGGAAATGGGTGCAGAAATTTATTCGATATTTTGTTATGTAATTTTAGACCACGAGGTGTCATCCCAATAGAGCACAGCCTAAGGAACACAATCCTTGTCTTAAGAATTAAACATCTATACACCTTCTATTCTTTAAGTATGTAGTACTGGACTGTATTATTCATAGAAATTAATTACACGACAATTCACTGATATTATGCGAAACTGCGAGATTACAATTTCTCACAGCTTTGACTATGAAGGTTGCTGCCTCCTCAAATGTCATGCCGAGATCTTTGGTAGCTATTTAACGACATTTCGAAGAATCCTACCACGTCCATCTTCAGAACATAATAGCTTCCTACTCCTAAAATGGCGGTAGGTACATCCGGAGCACTGAGAAATAGCAACCATACCGACAGACCTGACATTGCAGAAGGAGTAGGAGTACTACAAATCTATAGAATTCTGACGATACTGTTTCAATCAATGTTTGTACTTTCTCTATCGTCCACGAGGGGCCACAGCTTTGCCTATCAGACCCAACTAAATACATGAGTTTCACTAAAGCTATTACTGCAGAAAGGAGCAGGTCTTGCCCCGAAACAGAGGATTTTTTATTTTTAGTTTAAACACTGACGACGAAAAAATACTATCAAGTGCTTTGAATACAAACATAAACAGACATTTCGTAGCCAAATGTGTATCGTCATACCTCAAGGACTGCCAAACCTTCTGAGCACGACTTTCATCGAATCAAAATTTAAAACTCAGTCACTACTGCAAAAAAAACACTGAATTGCCACTTCCAAAGTTCGGCCGATTAACGCTTCTTCTTTTTCTTCTACTTCCCCTTCTTCTTCTTCTCCTCCTGTTTCTTTTTCTTTTTCTCCTCCTCTCCTTCTTCTTCTCCTTTTTTCTACTTCCCTTCTTCTTCTCCATCTTTTTCTTTTCTTCTTCTTCTTCTTCTTCTTCTTCTTCTTCTTCTTCTTCTTCGATGGTACTACAGTCCAATGCGGACCTTCGCCTCCTTAATGGAGTTCTCCCAGGCAGTTTTCTTGTTTGACTTCTCTTTCCAACCTGTAATTTTGCATTTTTTGATATCTGTTTGTACCCATTTCCACAATCTGTTTTTCGTCGTCCTCTTAGTCGACTTCCCTGAGGATTATTATTAAATAATGACTTGCTTTTGTTTTACTATACATTCTGTTAATATGACCATTTTTTCGAGGCCAAAATTTAGGTTTCCTAAGAGTTAGCTTTTTTTACGTGGACAGATTGTGGGCCTAGCGCCCAAACCCCAACCTGTAGGGCCAGTCCACCGTATTTATAACCCGCGGGGCAGAGTGGACCAGCTATACCTCCAGGCACAAGGTACCCATTTTGGTCCCCTTTTATGACCTGCATGGGCTGCAGTAGAACTATTCTTTTCCCCAGTTGCCACAAAGGGACCGCCTAACGCTGAATAGGAAAATAATCACACCTTTTTTTTACAGCCATACCAAACACAAACACAATTCGTGGAGAATCTGTGTAGATTTTCTGAATGACTAAACTGGTTCAGAATGCAATAACCTGTATTTTCCTATCACTTTCCTACGTCATTTTTACACTAATCTTTAAAAAATGCCAGAAGGGACAGGATACAAGAATATAAGATGTGCCTGGAAAAAATGTGAAGAAAATCTGTGGAGTAAACAAAATCGCAACAAACACACGTCGATCAAATCAATAACAAGCAAAAAAGGACTTACAAAACTTAGAACTGTCGCTTGCAGGTACGAAATCAAGAGCAGAGGGATGTGCTCAGTTTATTCAGCAAACAGAAAAGACAATACAAACACGACAGACAATATACGTACAACGTAACATTAAGGCGCGTTCGTATAACCATTGTTACTGTGGAAAAGCAATTAAGTATTACGTATTCTGTGTATGTGCCTGTAGTCTTAGTTACCCATCATGCAATGGGCACGGCCCTTTTTTCATCTGTGGTCTGCCCCTTTTTACAGTATTTTAGGCGTGTTCGCAAGATGGCGAAAAGCGACTATTAGTTTCGTCATTCCCGTCTGTTCGCATGGAACAACTCGGATTTTCATGAAATTTGATACATGAACATTTTTTGAAAATATGTCAGAAAATTCAAGTTTCATTAAATTCTGAAAAGAATAACGGTCACTTTATATAAAGACCAATATATATTTTGGATCTTATCATGCTCAGTTCTTCTTAGAATGAGAAATGTGTCACACAAAAGCTGTTGAGAACATCAAAACACACATTTTATGTTCCATAATCTTTTCCCGGAAGTAGTGTCATTTACGAGATAATGTGGAAAAATGTTGTACAGCCGGACAGGGATTGCGTGTTCGATACCCAAGTCTAAAAACACACACTCATAATATGTAATACTTATTCCTTTTCCAATAAAACAAAGTTGCCCGAACGCGTCTCAATATTACGTTACACGTAAATTGCCTGTCTTGTTCTACCGTATTTCATAAACAGCATGATTTTGGGGAAAATGTTACTGAACATAAAATATGTGTTTTCATTTTCTCTACAACTTTGTCTGAAACATTCTTAATTCTAAGAAGAATTCAGCAAGATATTATCATACATTTAAACAGGTTTTCGTGTAAAGTACCCGTAATTTTGTCAGGTTTTAGTAAGACTTAAAGTTTCTCCATAGATTTTCGCAAAGCACTCAAATATCACGAAATTTATTCCGTGGAAGCGGGGTTATTCAATGCTGACGGATGGACAAACAGATGTAACGAAGCGAATAGTCGCTTTCTGCAACTTTCCAAACGCTCTTAAAAATTAAAAGCTTTCAGGTACGTGATCCAAGGCTATTATCTAGTAATGTTACGTCAAACTTATGCCTTAGGCAGCTTCGAATTACAAGATGATTCACACACCAGGAGAATAAATATTACTGTGAACGGTAAAACAGGACACATACGGACGACAGCAATCTTAAGCTACTGCAACGCTGAAACGCACAGCGGCAATTGTATGTAGCACGTCCCCTACAATTTAAAAACCGTTGAGCTGTACTCACAGATTATATTTATGTGTTCCACATGAATGTAAAAAAAAAAACCGCGATTATTTCACAACAGCAATAATTCTCTCTTGTTTGTAAAAAAAGATGCAGTGTCTCTACTGTTAGAGACAAACTGAGTTTATAAATATTGTTTATCTTTCCACCAACTTGTCCCTACTAGAAGTATGAGTGAGCACAGCCGGGGAAGTTCAGAGCTGTAAATCTTCCATTAATTTCGCCCCATAATGCACACAATACCACTCACAACCCCCGTCACCCCGCCAATTCCGACACATAAACTCTTCTCTGCTTCTCTTAGGTTTCGGTCAGAAATTCACTCTAAGGATATCGAATGTAATCTATAAAAACCATTCAGTTCATTCCTAGGTGTATACACAAAAACATTCATGTCCATATTACATTTAGTACAGAGCACCGTAGCGGGCATATAAGAAACAAAAGCATGCAAAATCTTAGTGGGTAAAGCTGTACGGAAAGACCACTTACGAGAGATGGGCGTACGTGGGAGAAAAATATTAAAGTTGATATTTAACTAATTGGGTTTGATTATGTGGACTAGATTAATCTAGCTGAGAACAGGGTTAATGAATCCGAAAATTATACTTTAGTCACCCTTTACGCATGTGCGTGTGTGTACTTACCGTTAAAATGTGAAATAAGTTATTTCGTAGAATAACTAATTTTTTCTACAGTAAGGCAAACGGATCGGTAAAATGTGTAATGACGGACCATTCAATATGTTCGCAAAGTTAAACAATAACGAAACAACCATAGTTAAGCGTAGAATGTGGAACCATTGGACACTGCAAGTCGCAGTCATTCCGTAGAATAATAAGCCAATTCATAGAATATTGCGCCGACCACACTTACGGAACAGACTAGCCCGACACCACTTACAGCAAAACAAGAAGAAGCATTCAATAATTTAACTAGATATTTCATACATTCACATCCCGACCACAGCAGAAGCACAGAACGAGGAACCGTTCCTCACATTCAGCAGTTACGCGTGTTTATACAGTAACGATACGGCCCCGTTTACCTGCCCTTAAATAACGTAACGCAAACTAACCAGACCTCACCTACTCTATCCTCCGTATTAGGCTCGGTTAGTTTTCGTTACGTTAGGTTAGTTTAGGTTATGTTAGGTTACGTTAGGCTAAAACTGAGGCCGGATGTTTCTTGTACGAAATAACTTGTTCAAGTGTTGAACAGTCCCTTAATCTATGATTTAAGAAAGTTCCTACTTTCTTACATTAAATTGCTTCTTATTCTATGGAATAGCTATATCAAATGTAGAATGGTTCATTATTGTATGCTGTAAATGTTGATGGGTCATTCTGTACTTTAACTGACGTCAGGACCAGTGGCGTCTGCTGAGTTTGAAGGAAGGGCTTGCTGCTTTGTAACATTAGGTTAATTTTTGTTACGAATTTTTAAAAATGCACTCGACAAACTTCATTTTATCAAAGTCAAAATATTTGGTATTAGTTATTCATCAACAGAGTGATTATGTAAAGAACTCAATAACATGAACAAATAAATAAACAAATAATATCTGTATTTAATGCAGGTTTTTAGAATTGTTTTTAATTTAGAACGGCAAATTTCGTGAAATAAGGAACTAACTTACATTTTAAATTATATAACAGTGTCTGAATCCACCGATTTTCAAGAATTTGGCCATGATTTTTCAACACATTGAAAAATACCACGAAATTTCCTTTGTTTAAACATGTGGACGACTCATCATAGCCCGGGGAACGGAAGTTCTTGATTAGCTAGAGAACACACAGCATCATCAAACTGGCGGAATATTACTGTTCTTCTTCACTTGTTCATTAGGATTGGTAATTTCGTTTCTGCGCTGAGCGTCGAAAAACAGGTCAACCCTTTGTTGTTTTCTATGTAATTTTAACTGCAGATAACACTGCACAAGAATTTGTGATTTTGATTGTCTTTGTTGCGAACTGGAAAAATGATTTAAATGCGAGAAGCCCTGTTTAATCCATATTTCATATTTGTTAGAATAAAGCAAAGAGGGCCAACAATAAAATTTGTTGTTTCACATCCTGCTAACAGTCAACCTTCTCAAACTGAGAGATGCAAAAATGTCTTGTATATTGCTCTATCGGATATTGTGATAAGTTGTTACATTGGGCGTGTTGCAGTAGGTCGACCTTTTACTCACTGTTATACGCTGTTTTTAATTTATCGTGTAGCGGGAGCATAGAAAATTTATTATCTAGTAGTTCATTAATAAGTATACTGTCAGCTACTTTAATCGGTCTTAAGCACTGATGAAAGATGAACGTAGACAGCACACTATCCAAACATGAATATGATGTAAAGCATAGAAATAAATAACGAAAATCTTACAACACGACATCGTTTTCGTTGCGCGACGCTCTCTAACTTTCTACAACAATCTTGTGAATTAGTCAAGCTGTGGTTTCGACGTGCAGTATATACCACTGCAAACTCCTCTCACCCCGTACAACCGTGCCACTTCCTAAAGTAACATGTATGTCGCGTGCTGAGAAAGTCCAGCAAACCCCTCGAGTGCAGGTGCACCGAAGACGAGCGAAAGCATTGCAGAACGACATGGAGATAAACGGCTCGACAGCGCAATCAAATCATGCCTTTATAAACACATATTGGGGATGTATTTATATATACAGCATGCTCGGCACTCCTAACGCAACCGGAGAAGACGCCCCTGGTCGGGACTTTTTCCATGAAATAATGCTTCTGCTACACCAGTAAAGTAGCACCTGATATACAGCACAACCATCGTAAATTCGTAAGTATCATAAGAATTTCTTATGCTCTTGACTAACTGCACAAGGTTATATAACAATAGGTTATTTATTTATAATTCCTTTTAACATGTAACAGAGAATTCTCTTCTAATTACAAATTTTGCAACAGTCCCTAGTACGAAGAATTCTCATAAACGCAGAAGAATACTATGTCGAAACTCTACCTTCATAAGAAATGGCATCTCGCAACAAACCAAATACTGCATACTTACTACCTACAGTGCCGTTGAATATTTAAAGACTAGTAGATACTCTGGGGCCCACGGTGGAGTAGTTGGTTAAGGCAATGCGCTACAAGCCGGAAGTGCGTGGGTTCGATTTCCGATTATGGCACTAGGTTTTCATTCACACAGTCCTTCCGGCTGCACTATGGCCCTATGGTCGACTTAGCCTCTAACGGAAATGAGTACCAGGAATGTTTCCTGGGGGGTAAAGGCTGACCACCTTACCACATCCATGTGTCGATTGCATTGAAAACTGGAAGTCTCATCCTCCTGTAATTCTCAGGGTCTGTCCAGACCTGTAAGTAATTGTTTTGCCTTTATTGGATACTCTAATTTCATTAATTATGAATATTTATAATCACATTTTAACATATTGATATTAAATATTTATTAATAATACAATTACTGGAGTTGCTTCAGTAAAACATCATTTCTATTAGAAATAAATTCTACTTCTGTATGTAAGAAAGAGCCCTCTTTCTTTTGAATATTAACCCCCTTTACATATTTTTTATTAGTCCCGCCTGAAGATGGACTAAATACATACTTACTGAACGTGTAGGGATTTGCTGTAGATAAAATAATTTTACTTGAAATAAAATTCTGTGTTTCACTGTTTCTTCCGATATGAAATAACTGGTTATTCTATGGAATAACTAGTTTAAGGGTGGAAAGGTTCCTCAGTGCATGATGTAATTTAACCTTTTGACGCCTAATGTCAACTACAGTGGTCGTACCGCACCGCTAACCTCGAAAGTTGCATTTTATATATTTATTTAACAAATATAGGTACTGAATATTTTAAACATGGTATATATTCTCCGTTTTTTTCTCTTCAAAATGCAGTTTGTTTCATAATTCTAACATATTTGGTTCCTGTATTATTCACATTTTATATACA
>Ga0123352_10018488_pt1 | contig 11107 bp, 10 predicted proteins | sample TergutLab28metaG_FD_89700 | JGI IMG/M metagenome (GOLD analysis project Ga0123352, IMG submission 89700) | Labiotermes labralis P1 segment gut microbial communities from Petit-Saut dam, French Guiana - Lab288 P1 | ecosystem: Host-associated > Arthropoda: Insects > Digestive system > Gut ... | reverse complement strand
TCCTTATGGTAAAACAATTGTAATTGTTCCTTGCAACATAATTGTAGAGTTTTATGTTGTAAATACACAAGCTACACTGTTAACTATATTCCATTGTGGCTCAGCGTTACACATGCCCTCACCAACGGTCACTATGCCCTTATGGCTGCGTGTCTCTGGAGTCTGGGATGCTGGTCTTACCTACATCCCAATACAGGACACAGCAGTATTTTGATGCGGCTTCAGCAGTCAGATCCCATGTTTAATATGGGGGTTGACATTATGAGGCCAGCATACAACTTTGAACCCCTATGTGGGGTTACTATGCTGACAGGAGAAGATTCGACTAAAGCAACTGGTGCTCCTCCTGTAGTCATAGGGCTCGTCTGGTTTACAGGTGGATCCAGGGTGAGGAAGGGGACCGGGGCTGGAGTCTACAGGCAATCGGTAGGACAAAGGCTCAGTTTCTCCCTAGGTAGATACACAACAGTCTTCCAGGCAGAGATATATGCTATCTTAGCCTGTGTCTATGAGATAAAATTTCAGAATAGACCAGAGAAATATGTAAGAATCTGCTCCAACACACTGGCGGCCTTGAAAGCCCTTAAGACCGTCTGAACAATGTCCCCTTTGGTTCACCAGTGCCAAAAGGCGTTGAATGATATCTCTATCCGGCATGCGGTGGGCCTTTTTTGGGTCTTTGGACATGCCGGAATACAGGGTAATGAAATTGTCGATGGGCTCGCGAGGGGCGGCACTGCTCTGAGGTTTCTTGGACCCAAGCCGGCCGTGGGGGTCTCTAGGCAAAATTTACAGATGAGGCTTGGTCGTTGGCTGGTTAACCAGCACGGGGCCCTATGGCAAGGTCTTGGTGATACCCAAAGGCAGGCTCACGAGTTTATCTCAGGACCTAGTCTGGGCACCAGGGCAAAATTTATGACCTTTAACAGGACTCAATCCAGGGCCGCGACTGGCCTTCTCACAGGTCATAACACCCTGAGGAGACATCTCCACCTACTACGGCTGCTTGACAGCCCTCTGTGTAGAAAGTGTGGGGTGGGAGAGGAAACCTCGGCTCACATTTTATGTGAGTGTGAGGCTCTGGCCTCACTCAGGCATGTGTACCTGGGCTCCTTCTTTTTGGAGCCCAAGGATATTAGGAGTTTAGGCTTGGGGGCCATCTGGAGCTATAGCAAGGCTGCGGGGCTCCCATGATTCGATATGGGGCACAAAGAGCCCGTCTTAATTAAGGCCTAGGTGCATCGGGGCTGAGAGGCCCCGAACCCAAATGCAAATCAATCAATCAATGCCCCTGTGTCTCAGAATTACAAGCTGAACTTGCTAATATTGACACTGATAATATGTGCATAACACTTCTTGTCAGTTGGACATATTTCAGACAATAAACCTTTGTATTATTATAAGTTGTAACTGCCTCATGCAGCATGCAATTCACTCCACACCCTTGTGGCTTGGAGGTACGCGCTGAACTCACTCACACCACGCGTAACACAAAGGAGGGACGCAATGACATCAGCTCCCGCCTTAATCTCAAGCACAATTCTATCGTGTGCAACCATTTGTACATAATTTAAAATAAATAATAGTTAATGAACAAGTTATTGCAACACATTATTACATAAAATTTGTCCTTAGCATAAACATATGGTTTGGTATGCAAATGAAATGCCAGAATTGCACTTTCCTCTCTATATAAACCCCCTTGTGGTTACAATAAGACACGCTCTATTTTGGTACAATTACTCGACAGTGTGTACACCGGCTAAGTACGTACCTACTATAACAATGAGAAGAAGCAGAAGAAGTACTTGATATAATCATACAAGTGATTGTTTAAGTTACCACAACACACTGAAATGTATTACAGTTTACTGTTGGTGCAAGGTAAGCTTCGACAGCTGTGTTGTTAAGTAACTTTGGTTTTGTTTTTCCAAATTCAAGTCAAGTCCTAATTCCATTACTAAATTCTAAATTAAATACCCTTTTGATTATACAGAGAGGAAAGAGTGTTATTCTGAACACCTTTAAGTACAGACAATTTTGTAACTTGTTTATGTAAAATTATATGTACGTGTTAGTACCACAGAATATGGATTTAGACAAGGAGATGACTGGTTTTGTTTATTCGTGAAGTCCCATAGTAACTCTCACGACTTTTTGCCTATTATTACGCTGGTGGCAGCAGTTAATCTACTCTAGAATTACTTCTAGACCCTGAGGACTTAGTACCCCAACCCCCTCAGTGTTTACCTGGGCACAAGTTGGTGGAAGACAAGCCCCAAACCCCAGCAGGCACGGCAGTAATATGGCACATACACTTTGCATGCTGGATAACTATGGCAAGAATACAGACACACACTCAGAATATGTAATATGTACTGCTTGTCCACAGCAACCAGTTACATGAAGGTGCCACAATATTGCATTATACATACATTGCTTGTCTTGGTCCGTTGGTCACTGATTACTGGACAGCAGCAGATAATTAAAAAATCAAATTGCAAGCAGTTGCACCATGCCCTGTGAGGACCGCTATTGTGTTGTGGCCATGACATGCTCAATATATTGTACAACATATAGTGTTTGCTTGCTAATTTTCAGTAATATAAGTCCCCTCACAGCCCACTACAATTAGGGAATGATATTGGAGACATTACAACAACAGGCACTGCATCAAATGAACAGGAAATGGATCAGCAGTTCATTGTAACTGTTTGCATACTGCTTAGGTCCACATATATATAAGAATTTTAAAAGAATATTTCTTGTAAAGTATACTGTAATTTTAAACAAAGTGTAAGCTGTTTCACACCTAGTGTCACTACTGTGTATGGACGAAATCACCATAATGGTTAAAGTTTGGCATAACTGTAATATAAATGGGTTTCACCTTAAAATGTTCCCAGTTGACTTTGATTCAAGATTTTAATAATTTTAATAATGTAACAAGGAGTTACTAGTAGATTATTTCAAAATGTCCTGTTAAGGCTAAAACATGTAGTCAGTATACAAATCTTGTAAAGATTTCCCAGAAACAATATAGCTGTAGTGAAAGGAACTTCAAATCATGTCTAGTCTTTTACATTGAATGAAGAGAAAAGAGGCATATGTTTACAAACTAGAAAGAAATGACACTCTGCTTCAGAGGCACTTCTCTGGTATGTTTTGAGCTTAAGTCTGATCAGTAAGAGTGATCATGCTGTATATGTGCCTTTGTGCTGCTGGTAGACATATGTACACTAGACATCCTACAGCAACATGTGGCATGCCCCTTAGGGAAATGCTGGTCCGTTCTAACACTCTCCTTAAAGAAATGGTCTTCCATTAAGTTATACTAAAGTACTTTTTTACAGCCTGTGACAACACCCAGGTCTTTTAGCATTATTGGCTTGCTTCAATGTCCATTGTGCATCGTTTTGGGTTCTGACACCATGTAGTCTTGTAGGTGGATACAAGAGCCTCAGTTCTTTAAGTTCTCACACTGATGTTGATGAAGTTGCAGGTCTAATTGAATGTTTTGCTGTGTTGACTGGTAAACAGTCACTGAACTTAAAGCTTGACCTTGAAGATAAAGGCACTACAATCCATCAGAATATCAGTTAACTTCAGGTACTCCGACTTACGAACAAAATACGTTTTGGAAACCTGGTTGTAAGTCAAATTGGTTGAAGGTGGAAAATATGAAAAGAGGTGGAATATACACCCTCCATTAGGTCAAAGAAATTGAAATAAATAGTCCTTTCTTTGCACAATAATATGAACAGAGTTTCTTCTGTGAAATAAAAAAAAAAGTTTGAAATGAAAATTTAATGACATTCTTATAGTAGTCTGAAATACAATTTTTCTTGAGGAAATTTTGGTCATAACTTGGGAGTGGCTGTATTTACACATTGACGTGGTGTAAAACCACTGAATACTTCGACATTTGTTTCAGAACATCCTTACTGCCTGCATCCAGGTTTAAATAACCCTGAAAATGAGGAAACAAGTACATCCCAAGTTATTTTAAGTTTATTTTCATGGTATTATAATAATAAAAAAACATTCATTCAACCAAAGTGTTTGTATCCACCTCACAGGACTGCACAGTGTCACAGCCCTCAAAACATCCATCTGAGGTGTCACTGTCATGGAAATCTCAAAATCAGCACTACTCCTGTGCCCCTGCCAAGAGAAGTCATGTTTCATTGGTGGCATCAAGAAAGCACTGTACCAAAATCCTGCCACATTTATTCATAGTCCATGTGTGTCTTGTGTCTCGCACTGTTGTCATTCATATTACAGAAGTGGAACACAAGTGGTGCAAGTAAATAGACAGATGTGGTGGAGCACTCACTTTCTTAATACCTTCCTTATGTGACTTCATGGGCTTTTGTTGTGTTTGTGGTTCAGGCTCATTATTAGTGCCCAGTTGGTTGATTGGTTAAGCTTGTTCACTCTTATAAAGATGTGCCTGAACCTTGCCGTATCATTCCCATATATACTTGTAGTTACAAGCGTAATGGGTACTATCGAAACTAGCGCAATTATGACGGCCGACGCAACCGAAGATAAATCTGTGGTTTTCGGTGGTCGTGCAAAACACACAGAAATGACATCGGGTCGGAATGACTTGCTGCTCCGCGCATGCGCATGACTTACGTGGGTGAAAATATGTCCCTGGGCCATCAGGATCCGGTTGGCGGTGTGGCTGCCGGCACGTGCACGCGACTAGTTGAGTGCAAGCATGGCCGAAGTGATGGCGTCATCTGCACAGGATGGTCTGTGATCTGCACGCCTGCAATACGCGGGCCGTCACAGATCATCCAGTATGGGGCCGTGTACCGTCAGATAGCGGCGTAACGCGGGTTCGGGTGGTTTTGCCATGGCTTGGCGCTATGTTATATGCGATGTCACACACCACTTCAATATTAAAAATCATTGTAATATTTTCACTTGATTCACATATTTGAACTTACGTTACTGTGCAATAACAGCCCTTTGGCGACTTCACTGTGTACATACACTGCAGAAAAAGTATGTGATTCCCATGTTACTTTTTCACACACACACATCTCCCTAATCTAACATAACAATCGTTTCTAATATTGTTTATTTTGCAATGAAAGCCCTTTGGCGACTTCACTGTGTACATACACTGATGAAAATGTATGTGATTCCAACGTTATTTTTTCACACACTAGTTTCATGTCAGCTACCGTAGGTACATTTTATCTGAATTAACCACGTTTTGGGGTACAGCACGCATACTACCACCAACATACGCCGACGATCGCAGTACCACACACGGCACAGAGTGGAAATGAGGATACAACCGTCGCGCCACACATGTCAGACGGAGACATCGTTACACTCCTTTTTAATAGTAGAGCTATGAAAGGGACAAATCGTACTGACTCCATGTTGGGTAGATAGAAGTAAGCACCATGGTTTATGTACGGCCAACACCAATCTCAGTTGGTATGATTATCTTCGTGTCTTTTCTATCTATCGTCTGTGGTTCTTCCGCGGCCCTCACACGGGGCTTCCGTACTTAGTGTCACGGAATTGGTAACGCAGATAAATATCGGTGCAGAATTGAGGTACACTTTAGAACAGAGACCAAATCGAATAACTGAAACTCGCTGCCCAACACGTGTGGCGCTGCGATCGTAGGGACGTGTCGTATCGTGTCGTCTGACTAGCTTCGATCGTACTGGCATGCGTGTCGTCTGCTATAGCGTCACCTATTGCTTCATCATTTCCATTACATCACACACCCTCTTCCTCCAATTCAGGTGAGGTAAGGTAGGGTTTTAAGCTAGTACTAGCAATCACATTTATTTATTATCTCCGTCATTAAACTTTTCGTTATTTCTTACGCTACGTGTGTACCTTTTATGCATTTATTGGCCACTACGGTCCTAGAAATGTATCGTCTGCTTTTGCCTCGTTTACATTACGTCACAGACCATCCTATGTTTTAAGCTATTACTATTAATTAAATTAAACTACAGATGAAGTGTGGTTTTAGGCTACGAGTGTCACTTCAACTCATTATTAACTTATATTACGTTCCTTTCGATTATTCAGGTTTTCGGTTTGCATTCCGTGTAACTTTTCTCCGCGTTTTTTTCTCCCACACACAAAGCCACACACTTCCTGTACAGCATTCATTCGCGCCCAAATCTTTCGCGTGTACATTTGCGCTTCCGCACAGTTCTGTGCAGTGTGTTCAGTCTTAAATGGTCGGAAATATTCAGGAAATCTTCCAGGAATACGAGAAACGCCTGCAGGAGATGCCGTTCATTCTGCGGGGTTCGTACGGACGTACGATCCTACGTCAAGACGGTGGTCCAAACAGGGATTTCATCACGTACCCTTTTCTGCGATCATGGCCTTGCTGTGCACTTCCTAAAAGACGTGGGCCTGATTCGGAGTAAGGTGCAGTGCAACACTTGTGATCCTAATATGACGTTGTGCGCACATCCTACTTTCTGACGGATTTAAGTGGCAATGTCGGAGGATGGTTGCTGGAGTCCGGTGTTCGGCGTCGAGGTCCAATACGACCGGCTCCTGGTTCCAGGTAAGTAAACTAACCTTCCGCGAGATTTCACTTCCCTCGTACGGCATCGTGCGCGCGCCTACCTGCCCACCGTATCATAGAAGAATATTGCCTCAGTTCAAGTACCGTCACTTATTGGGGTATGTTCTGCTGAAAAACCATGCTCCGTTTCATGGCCCCCACCAAACCACTTCACGGATATAATGCGGTCTCCGCTCCGCATTACATCCGTGATGGCGGCCATCTTTTGTTCCTCGTTTTAAAGTACGTCCGAAAAATGTGTGGTTGGCCTGTGGTTGGAAGTGATTGATGGATGATTCGTGGTGTCTATAACTTCATAAAATACAGTAGCATTAAGTATTTTGTATCCGTATTTGTAGTTGTGGGCACCTTCACTTGTACGTCATGTCTATACGAAGATCAGATTGGAAAGTTTGACTGGTAATTATTTTAGTGGTTATAGTATATTATTTTTTCGAATCTTAACCTCCTATTAGTATTAATACACTGGTTCGAGTGTGCTGTACCACACACGCAACACATCACATATGCTGTGGACTAGAACTCGCCATATAACTGCAGTATCCATCACTCCACAAACACTATATAATTTTAATTTCCACAATTTTATAAGTATCCATTTTTATGCTACATTATTTTACATTATTAATTAATTAATTAATTTGAAACACACTCCATAGGTACCAATGGGACAAGACCATAGCGTACAGAAACTGTCAACAGATTGTGAGAGTAAATGTGTTACATAACACATATGTCAATTTAAAATATAATAAATTTCATAACTTAATAAATAAGGTCATAAGTATACAGAGCCTACCAGGAGTTAAAGTCAGTACTTTGGGATTTAATTCCAGAGCTGATGCTGAGTCATAAATGTCGTATACACATGGGTACAATTGGCAACGGTTCAGGAGTTATGAGTTTCTAAAATACAGTAAATAAATTGGAAAGGCAAGAGGAGCATTGTGCATTTATTGAGATATGTTGTTAAATGTACAGTTATAGATTGCACGTTCAACACACAAACTAGTTGTTTGAATTGTCCTCCATCTGCTTGGATACATTTTCTGACTTGTGTGACCAGAGTACTTGTAACCTTACAAAGCACTGCAGCGTTGTTGATGCTTCTTGCAATGTTGAGAATTTGCTGGAGTAGTTCTTTTCTTTCATTACACCACCTAGCTGCTGACTCAGAACTGATATCTTGCTGTGTCTATTCATGCTTTTCATCAGACATTTTAGAAACAGCCAGGCTGATATCTTAAAGTATACCATATCCCTTACTGCCTACATCATTCATCACTTTGCCTTACCACATAACCACGTTATCCCAGTACACCATGACTGCTGCTTCCTACATGTATCATCTTTTTCAACATTGCTAGGTACCTTGCCACTTGCCTCTTAGTGGCATATTTTGTCAGCAGTTCACACATCTTTATAAAACACCTATTATCAGACTAATGAGTATTAAGCATTGCTGCAAATCCAAAATGAAGTACTGAAGCACCAAATATATTATCTACATTATTTGTACTCAGGTTTAAATACATGGCAATGGAAAAATGCAAGTAGGAACATTTCTTCACTTATTCAGTACTTCAAATGTAGATGATGTACAAGAATATTAATGTTTAATTTCTTCTTTCAGGAGACAGTCGCATGTTGGGAAGTTAAAATTTGCTTATCTAGATGCAACCTCTGCAGTTAAGAAGGTGTTTGTAGCTACCGAAGAGAATGTAGTTGCAGCACTGAATTTGAAATCTGGTAAATTCAGTGTCAGTTCTAATGTTCTTTATGTTTAATGTAACAGCTATTCTCCAAGGTAAGGTGCCAAAGGGAATTCACGTCATCTTGACGGAAACATTAGCTTGTTTCCTTCCTGGTCAGGCTAAGGACATATCAGCACTCCTGTACTAAGTACAAAAAATTTATGTAAAGATATAAAAGTGTATTTTTTATGTCAACTGTGATATTTCTTGAAGCATATGTTAAAAAATGGAAGTATATTGTATGTTGCACGCTGCTGGTATCACTTGATGTATTCTAAAATACTGCCAGTGTTATGAATTTGAAGTATGATTTCCTCATGTAGTATAAAAAAATAAAATGTTCTTTAAATGTATGTGAGTGGTACTCCGAAGGTATTAAAGTGGAACTCAAAGTAGTATGAACCGTTGTTGGGCACACTCATTATCAGGCCATATTGGTAGGTCTGCTACCTGTTAACTTCCAGTTTACAGTGGACAGTATTTCAGGATACATCAAGTAATACCAGTAGTGTGCAGCATGCAGTATACTTCCATTTTTGAACACATCCTTCAAGAAATATCACAGTTGACATATGAAATACACTTTTTTTTTATAAAATTCTTTTGTATTTAGTATTTTATATTTATTTATATTACTTTTTTTTTTTTGTAATGTCTTAGGCCATTTACAATTAACTGTGCCTTTATACATTATGTATACATTTCTAATGTATTTTTAATGTAGTAAGGTGATCTACCCTACGGTATTTAGTTGTTGTTTACATTCATGTTCTTGTATAACTGATCTGATGATGACCTGTACTCAGGATTGAAAACAGTAGGTAGACTAAAAACAATCTCAAAGAACGTGTTTTGTGTGACTGGAAACATTGATATACATTATGAATGTTACTGTAACAGGGATGTTCCATATAAAAAAACACTGTAGTTTTATCTTGGCTAATTCCTATGATGAAGTTACTGTCAGAGACTGTACATAAACAGAGAAAAGGTGTTTTACTTCAGTTAAATCCAATATGGAAAGGATTACGATGAGAATTGGGTTTTACTGACTTAACAGTAAGTTTCACAAACCCACAGCTTCCATAACAGCAAATTTCTTGATTGGATGAATGGCCTTCATCACCTCACAAGAAGGCTGTATACTGTAGAGTCATTTGGTTAGATATTACTTCAGTTAGTGCTTCTCAAACTGTGTGTTGTAGCACACTGACATGTCACAAGATATTTGTCCATCCACTCATATTAATCATAATGTGTTAGTAAACTGTATGTGTGGCAATTTGTAGTAATCAGATGGTTCGTTTATGCTTATTTATTTTTTTTATATCACCAACATTTTGTTATTATCATGAATATATTTGGCTGTATGACAGTTTTAATGATAAGATGTTTCTTTTACACTGACATACTTTTATTTGTTTAAAATTTTGGTATTCCTTTCAATGTGTGTTGGTGTGCATGGACATCATTCTTCAAGTGTGATGTGGCAACAAAAGAATTGAAAACTGCTGCTTTAGATTTAATTTGGTTAATTATTTGTGTAACACAGGTACGAAGTGGACTTACGGATTTCCTTTTGTCTTGAAGGTCATATTCTCTGGAGACATGTCCTGGAGAAGGCTAAGCAAGGGGAAATCCAGTTTATGGATGGTGACGCTGATGTCATTGTAACTGTGTCGGGTAAAAATGTTGTGGTTGTGCGGACGTGGGATGCGCACAGTGGTTACCTTAATTCTGAATGGACAATGGCACAAACATCAAACAGCAGGTAAGGTTTTTCTTTTATTGGGTGTAATATCAGTTACACGGGTTTAGAAATTCCATTTCTTTGTGAAGTGATGAATTTGAACACTATACTGAAGAAATTTTTCATTGGAGAGTACTTGAAGTCATCAAACCAAGAGGAGATGTTGCATCATTTTTGTACATAACATGTGATGTTAACTGTTACTTTAATCCTTTTTCAGGTTAATAGACATAAACTGGTTTCTGTTCCAAAAGCAGCTGTTTCAAGTTGTGCCTGTTGCCCATTCTCATATAACCATCACTGCTTATGACGTATCATTAGGTACCAGACTTTCATCTCATGACATTTCTGCATCATGGATTGCGCAGGAATCGAGGTATTATTTGCTTTCCTTTTTAGACAGTTTCTCAAAAAGTAAAATATTCAAGCAGTCTGTGTTACCCACTAACTTTTTAATTATTGCATTGCTTTTATATGATTTATTGAAAGCAATCGTGGTTGAGGATTTACCTCCAGATCGGATTACTTGTTCCAGTTTCTACTACAAATGTGTATTAAATTGTGGTACTTCCTTATGTGTACAAATATATGAGATATATCGTTGGATCACATTTGTAATGTTAAAGCTAATCGTATTGTTGATGATAAATTGGTAGTTGTCCCTGTAGAGCTTCAGGCTGTTTTTGTTAAGCAAAAGATAGCTTTAACATCTGCCTTTTATATAAAAGGTAAATCAGTCCCATTACAGACCTAGAGTGGGCCAGAGTGTTGCAGGAAATTAAGGTTCCCAGATTTCATGACAGCGGCACAGGATAGTGGTAAGGTTGTCAGCCTCATGCACTGGCTACCGTTACTCCACGGAAATGCTCCTGGTACTCATTTCTGTTACAGGCTGAATCGACCCCAGGGTCATATTGTGAGGGGAAGGATTTTATGTCAATGAAAAATTCCAAGGACACCAGCTGGGATCGAACCAGTGACCTTCTGATTTGTAGCACAGCATCTTAACCACTGTGC
>Ga0123352_10018487_pt1 | contig 11107 bp, 11 predicted proteins | sample TergutLab28metaG_FD_89700 | JGI IMG/M metagenome (GOLD analysis project Ga0123352, IMG submission 89700) | Labiotermes labralis P1 segment gut microbial communities from Petit-Saut dam, French Guiana - Lab288 P1 | ecosystem: Host-associated > Arthropoda: Insects > Digestive system > Gut ... | reverse complement strand
CCTGTCTATATGCCATGTCCAGCTCCCTAAGCTCGTTATCTATGCGCTGCCGCAACTCGGCTGTTTTCCCGTACACTTCATCGAAATTGATAAATATTTGATTTGACATTTGTTAACCTCCTAAATTGTATGACTGAAAGCGGAGTCATCTCACCATTTGGTGAAATTATGAAGCACTCCCCGAATATTGTCAATCCTTGTTTGTGTTTAACAAAGATAAGGCATGGGACACAGGGTATTAATGAAGAGTGACTTTATATCTACTGATACTTGTCGCAAATATACCACAATAGGTTACCTTTTGGAGAGTGGCCTGACGAAATGTACGTTTGATGGAACGAAATGCACGGGCTAACTGCGCATCATATTCTCGTTCTGCTACGTGATACATTATATTGCTCAGCTAAAATTTGTGCAGTTCTTCTCCCGGGAGGTTTGTGGTCATTTTGACCACAAACCTCGGTATATTGATTTAGACCATCTTGATTTCTAATTATATTCTTCTTCGTATTATAATAAAGCCCCCTAAAATGGCTAAGTTGCAAGGGGCTTAGGTTCCTGTTTTAATTAAAAAAAGCTGTCAAAGGCGGTATGACAGCTTTTTGCGGCTATATGCAACAATCAAGACATTCGCAGTTTTGGCATACTGGCGGACTCACAGGCTCGGGCGGAGTTGGCGTTCCGCTACCGCCACCAAAGACAGTAATATTCATACCAACTACCAAAACTACTGATATGGCTAGTGCTAAAAGTTTCTTCTTCATTTCGGTTCTCCCTTCATAAACATCCGCTCATAAATATGTGTTATCATTTTTTCTGTTTCCAACGCTTTTTTTATAGTCCCTGTGCTTTTTTGTTCATAATGTTTCTGTAGAAATTTACAATAATCCAAAGCAACAGCATATTCCGGAACCTCATTTAGCAAATGCGGCAACGCTACTGTTTCCAAATACTCGATAGATTCATCCTTTTTAAGCGTTGTTAAATGCCCCAATGACTCAAACAGTATAGTCCAGTGTCTACTGCCTTTAGAACGTTGTTTACCCTCTTCCAATAACTCTTCACACACCATAAAGCCACCATCGGCAATATAACACCGTGCTTTTTGATATAGAATTTCAAGATACTGCTCGCTTTCTTTATCTACATACTTCATTGCGTCATTAAGATAGCCGTGGGCACTGGGGGTGTATCCACTTACCCTGCGCATATAACCATACTGCACCAAAACATCACAAAGAAACTGATTGTCACCGCTATCTTGGGCTTCCTTATGCATCTTGTCTAGCAATTCCGCAGCATCTTCCAAGTCCTTTAGTCCAATATAATTCCTAACAAGCTCATGTTTTATATGTCTTTTCCAAACGTTGCCCGGCTCATCTTTACACAGTTTTAACGCTTCCTCCAAAAACATTTTAGAGCGGCGTATGTAGCCAACATTATAACAACGTAGACCCATGCCAAAATAAAGCACTATATCTTCTTTAACATTCGGCTTTAACTTAAATGCGTTTGTCATAAAAGCCAGCGCGTCCTGATGTTGCTGACGAAGAGCGCACACCGCACTTTTGTCTCGATAATAGTAGCTTAAATACTCGGGGGATAGGTCGACCAAATATTTAGAAGTAATTGTATCTAAAATTGTTTCAGCCGTTGAGATATCCCCAAGACTAAATGTTAATTTGCAGTCAATCAAGTTAAAAAATATATTAAGTTCTTCGTCAAAAGGCGCAAAAGTAATTGCAGACAGCTTTTGCCGCATCTCTTTTGCTTCATCAAACTTTCGGGCGGTAATTATATCGCTCCATTTGGCTAAGTCAGCTTTAAAACCCTCACGCTGTGTTTCGGTAAGCGGCAACGCTTCCAAGTTTAGGGCTTTTTTTATTAGTATCAATGTATCGGCACTAACATCTCCATGCCCGGAGTCATCGCCCTTTTCAATCTGCGAAAGTCTGGAACGGGTTATAGAAAGGTTTCCTGCCAACTGTTGCTGTGTAACATTTTTTGCATGTCTTATCAACTTAATTTTTTCACTCATTGACAAATCAAGGCCAGTTTTCATGAGACACTCCTTCCTTATACATGCCCCCTCCACATGCAAATATTAGCATTGAACTTGCTGTCTGTCAAGGATTTTGTATTTATTTGTCAAACATTTGTCAAAAAACCAAAAAAAATCGTTTACATACGCCGTCTTTGCAAAAATTCTACTTGACAAATATATTTTACACGTGTAATATATTTTACATAAATAGTTTTGAACTCTTTGGAGGCTATCACTATGGAGATAAAAATTTCTGATTCAGAACTGGAAGTCATGCGCATTTTATGGCGAGAAAAGCGACCGCTTAAAGTTGCAGAATTCCGCGACGAACTGGAGCAGCGCAAAGGTTGGAACAAGTCAACTACAGGCACGCTTGTAACCCGCTTGCGCGATAAAGGGCTTATCGAACCAACAGAGCGATACGGCGTGGCCCGCTATATTCCGCTTGTAACCGAAGATGAATACATGCTTAGTCAAGAACGCGCACTGCTTGAAAAGTTTGGTTCGGCAAAAAAGCTTGCAATTGCAATGGTGCGCAATGGGCATTTGAGCGATGCCGACATAGATGAATTGCGTCAATTTTTTGTAATGGAAGGTGAAAATTAATGACAGATTTTGTACGTACAATAATCATAATGTCTGCCACGGGTAGCGTCCTCTCGCTTTTACTCTTTGTTATAAAACCGCTTGTGCGCAATCGCCTGCCAAAATCTACGCAATATTATTTATGGCTGGTGGCAATTATTGCAATGCTTGTTCCCATATCACAAATTATTGTTTTACCAGACAGCCAAACCACAACAGTACCTGTATTACAAAGGGTTGCAGCAACCCCGGTTGCTCAAATGCCAACCATTAGCGAAACTGTAACCAGGTTTGTAATTACCCAGGGCGAAGAGCAAACGCGGCTGCAAAACATATCACATTTGGCATACACAAACGCGCCAGCATATTACGCCCAGCGGCAAGCAATAATAAGCCCGTTTGCATTTTTAACAACATATTTTGTAATGGTATATCCGTTTGGCGTTTTAATTGTTGCCATGTGGTATTTTGCAAATTATTTATTTTTTTCAAAAATGTATCGCCGCCGCAACCTAAAGCCTGAAGAAGAAACACTGGAACTGCTTGCCCTGATGTGCAATGGACGCCTGCCGCGGCTGTATTACAACCAGCTTGCAACAACGCCAATGATACTTGGGGTCTTTCGTCCCATGATAATACTGCCGGACAAAGATTATTCTCAAGAACAATTGCATGCAATACTTGCTCACGAACTAACCCATTTGCGCCGCAAAGATATTTTTATCAAGTGGTTAACACTTATTGCAACAGCACTGCATTGGTTTAACCCCATCGTATGGCTTGCGCGCCGCGAAATTAACCTGAGTTGCGAGCTGTCCTGCGACGAAGCGGTTATCCGCAACCTGGATACAAACGGCAAGCGCGTTTATGGCAATACATTAATTGAAGTTTCCGCAAATTCAAAGATCCCGCGAGCCATTGCCTCTGCCACCATGTGCGAGGACAAGAAAAATTTAAAAGAAAGACTTGGTGCAATCATGAAAAGCAAAAAACATACACGAATTATTATAATTATATCTGTATTGCTGGTGTTCCTTACAGCCTGTGGTGCATTGGCACTTGGCATCGGCAGCGAAGAAGAAAACGAAATTGAAACTCCGCCACAAATTGAAGCACCGCCGCCAATTGAAACCCCGTCTGCCGACCCAATTCTTTACATCACAAACATGAATGCAGAACATCTAAGCCGTTTTGATACGTTCTACGAAATTGACTTTTTAGATGCTTACGCAGACTATCACAACCTGGCCGACGACGACTGGTTCTTTAGTTTAGAGGGCGAATGGGGCGTAGTAATTTGGGCAGAAATTCCGCTGCAGAATTTGCAAGTAATCGCACTTTCTCATTATGACACAGAGTACGATTCCGTTGTTTATGCTGGCAATGTATTTTATGAATTGGATATTTTGCCGGCAAACACAGCATTTTTTATAAGTCGTTTTGTAACCGCCGGTGGTGTTTTGCCATTAGAAGGCATCTCCTTTACAGACCCAAGCGGAGCAAGACGCCATTTTGCCATATCAGATGACCGCCGCGGCAACCCCGGTGACCCTCCATTCTTCCTATTAGAATTTGAAAACGGCAGCAGTTTGTGGGGGCTTATTACAGAGCAAACACCTGTCAATCTTGGGCTTACTACGGCAGATTATCTATACGCATCCCGCGTAGATCTAAACGCTGTTGCGCGCCGCAACATTGTTACAGCCAACCAAAGCCCGGATACACTGGCATGGCTGGTAGAGCCAAATTTGCCACACCAAAGTATTCATCTATGTAATTGTGGCTTTTTTGTTGACGGCGACTGGAATATGATTGACCCTGTCACAGGGCTTTTAACTGGCGAATTTCACTATGGCCATGGTGGCTCTCCCCCACCCCTTGTTTATGATGCTGCCCTTAACTTACTTGGCCACGCAGGGTATGGCATGGGCTATCACCAGTTGTACGGAATGGTCCCTATGGACGATATCAGTACTACATTTTCTGACTGGTATTTGCAATATACAAGCGGGTTTACCGCAGTAGAACTTGTAGATTCAACCCTTCGCGAATACTGGGAATGGTACGATAGCGGCTGGAATTTAACAGAAGACGCGCACTTGGGTTACTTTGCCCTTATGTATAACCACCAATTTACAACCGTTTTCGCGTTTCATGAAATCAGGACTGCCCGTATAATTAATAATTTCGAAATTACCGAGCGGCTGCCTTTTGCCGCAGTTAGAATTGATAACCTATGGGGCATGGTAGACATAAATGGCAACATCGTTATCCCATATATGTTTGAAGATTTAACTGTCATTAATGAAAATACAGCTTTCGCAAGGTTTAACGGCGCGTATGGTATTTTGGATATAAGCGAAAATTTGAATTCATAAAATCAATAAAACAGGCCAAACTATCCTCATCATAGCAATTTATGTTGAAAACGGTTGAAATCGAGACAAAAAATGCGCGGCATCATGCGCTTTTTTGGCGAAGATTGAGACCATTTTCAACTTAATTGTCTATAATATATTTTTGAGGTGACTAACTTATGAAAAATTTCGTTTTTATATCGCTGCTGATAATAACCATTTGCGCAACAAACGTTTTCGCGGGTCAAAACTGGGGGTTGCACTTCCCTAAAGACGGCTCACGTCCAACAGGCCCAGTTACGGCAGAACATCTTTCGCAATTTGACGCGTATTTTATGGGCGCGGAAGATGATAAAGTCCTGTACCTAACCTTTGATGCCGGATACGAAATTGACTTGACCGCAGGCATTTTAGACACACTAAAAAAGCATAGCGTTCCGGCGGCGTTCTTTTTGGTTGGTAATTATGTACGCGATTATCCAGAGCTTATTAACCGAATGGTGGCGGAAGGGCATATAGTTGCAAACCATACAATGACCCACCCAGACATGAGCAAAATAAGTGACAAGGCGGCATTTGAAAAAGAACTGGCCCGTGTAGAAGAAATTTATTCAAACGTAACAGGCAGTCAAATCCCCCGCTTCTACCGCCCGCCCAAAGGCACTTTTTGCGAAAGCAATTTGCGCCACGCGCAAGAGCTTGGCTACAAAACAATTTTTTGGAGCGTAGCCTACAAAGACTGGGAAGAAAAAAAACAGCCAACAAAAGAAGAGGCATTTTCAAAACTATTGCCCCGGGTGCACCCCGGCGCGGTAATACTTTTGCATAACACCTCCAAAACAAACGCACTTATTTTGGACGAACTTTTGACAAAATACAAGGACATGGGCTATAGATTTGAAAGTTTAGAGCATTTGGTAAAATAAAGCAGCTTCGGCTGCTTTTTTTGTTGCTTTCACTTGATTTTTGGGTATAATAGACGTAAATTGCTATAGCGGAGGCCAACTATGAAAAAACGATATGCGGAAATAGCTCAGGAAACATTAAACATCACAAACATCGGTACATACACATCAGGCGACAAAACCATTAGTATTTCCTGCGATATCGCATACACAAACAATCACACTGCTTTTATTTCTCAGCAAGATGCAGATAAATTGGAAAATGAATTTGCGCCAAAAACCGGCTCGCCCATAATAGAACTGCATGATGAATCAACACTGTCGGCTATCCTTAGGTTAACGGGCAATGTCAATAAACTTGGCGTGCTAAACTTTGCCAGCGCAAAAAACCCAGGCGGCGGCTTTCTTAAAGGCGCAATGACGCAGGAAGAAAGCCTTGCGTCAGCGTCAGCTTTGTACTCGTCGCAGTTGCAAGCTACTACTTATTATGCGGTTAATCGCCGTTTTACAAGTTTTGTTTATACCGACTGCGCAATCTGGTCGCCATATGTAGTTTTTTTCCGCAACGATAATTCCGATTTGCTGCCCGTTCCTGTAAAATCTTCTGTGTTGACCATCCCCGGTGTTAACTATGGCGAGGTACTTAAAAAAGGCGAAGATACTGCAAACGCCAAAGCTGCCATGAAGCGGCGCATGAAAATAGCCCTTGCTATTTTTGCGGACAAGGGTTGTGATACTATTGTTTTAGGCGCATTCGGCTGCGGCGTGTTTCGCAATAACCCGATAGATGTCGCCATGTGGTGGAATGAACTGCTGCTTGAATATGGCGGGCATTTTGACAAAGTTATCTTTTCTGTTTTAGATAGCAGCCGACGTCGGGCAAAATTCAAAGCATTTTCAGAGTTATTTAAAATTGATAAAAATTAAAATTTTAGGAGGATTTTCATGAGCAAAAGAATTTCTGCATGGTTACTGACGTTTGTTTTGGTGTTAGCACTCGCGCCCCTGCCGGCCAGTGCCGCGTCAATCGAAGAGCAGCTTAATGGCTGGAATGGTGGCGGAAGCGGGCAGCTTTCTGCACAGCGGAGTGGTAATACCGTAACTGTTGCTGGTACGGTTAGCAATGCAAGTCAAACACTTACATTGGACATACCACAAGGATTAACAGTATCCTGGGGGGCAAGTTTGAATTTTTGGGGAGCTTCGTCGGCAATAACTGTCAGCGGTGCCGGTATTTTTGAAGTAACAAATAACGCCAGGATTATAGCCGCAGGTGCAAGCAACCTAAGCGCGATTAACTCGTCTGGGGGCAACATTGTAATAAATGGCGGAAATATTTCAGTCGCAGGTGCAAGCAATCTAAGAACAATCAATTCTTCTGGGGGTAATGTTACAGTAAATGGCGGAAGTATTTCAGCCGCAGGCGCAAGAGATATAAGGGCAATTTATTCTTCTAACAGCATAATAATCGTCAGTGGCGGTACAATTTCTGCCGCCGGGTCTGCTGGAATAAGAGGGATTTTGGGCACAAACAATAGCAGTGTTACTGTTGCTGACAATGCTGTTGTTAATGCAGAAGGATGGTCCGACCGTATGACAGTTGAGGTAATTGGCGGGGATATTGTTACAACCGCCACAGCATCTGTCACAGCACCCAACCTGCACACAGCCAGTTCCTGGGCGCATAATGAAATAAACAGTGCAGTAGCCGCAGGCCTTGTGCCGCAAAATCTGCAAAACCACTACACCAACAACATAACCCGTGCAGAATTTACAGCACTTGCCGTACTGTTGTACGAAACCGTTACAGGCCGCGAAATTACCGGACGTGTAACCTTTAACGACACAACGGATATCAACGTGCAAAAAGCCGCCTACATTAGCATTGTAAGCGGCACGGGCGGCGGCTACTTTTCGCCCAATATGCAATTTAACCGCGAGCAAGCGGCAGTATTAATTATGAGACTTTTCTGGGCAATTCATGATTATTTAGGCACCGATTTACCCGCCATGTTTGACATGCCTTATCTGCCAAGCGTATTTGCAGATTACAGGCAAATTTCGCCATGGGCGTCCGGAGGTGTGGCATCCGCTTATGTGTTAGGCATTATGGGCGGTGTTGGCAATAGCCATTTTGACCCACAAGGTACGTTTACAAGAGAACATTCAATAATTACTGTTTGGCGATTGTTTGATTCGATAGATTAAGTGATAGCCAATGAAACGATACTTTATAATTTTGTTGCTGCTTGTGCTGTCGGCTTGTGTGCCGGCAGCACATGTACGCGAAATTAACTATGAAGAAATTTATCGAGAATTTATGGAGTCTGCATACTGGAAAAACGTCCACGTGCCGTCTGGAATACAAGATGATACAGCTCTTAATTTGACGGGCTTTAACGTAGTCTCGTACCAAATATCAGATTTGAGCGGCAATGGAATACCCCAACTTTGGTTTCGCGTCCGTAACAAAATCAAATTCAGCGGCCGCGACAGAGATAATTGGTCCGATCAAGTAGATTTTTTCTGCACAATTATAGACGGCAACGTTGTCCCCCTGCTTAACGCGCATAACACCAACGCACAAATAGGCGGCAGCTGGATCGAACTGCGTTTTGACACAGCACTTGAAACATATGTTGTGGTCAAAAGAGGCTTCTCCAGCTGGGGCGACAGCATATATTGGTCAACAGCATATGAATACGCAGATGGCAACTTAATCGAAGTCACAAAACACGTGAGGAATATAGAAAGCGGGGAAACGATACCATGTATCCAAACTATAGAATCCGTTCAAAAACAAGCAGCACTGTTACAATTGAATTATCGTTGACCGCAGAAGAATTCGCGCCTTTTCGAGCAAAAGCCTATCAAGACAACCTTAGCAAAACTGCCCCATTAAACCAACTGCAGTTTGAAGAAAATTATGGATATTTTGATGCCACAAATATTGCTTTTTGTGACTTGTATTACAAGGCGATAGAAGAGTTAGACATTCGCCCTGTCGCCCTGCCTGATGTTGATGTTATATGGGCTGATGCAGATGGCTTAAAAATGACTGCGGGAGTTACAACGGAATTGGAAAACCCGCAATTGTAGTATGGCAAACGAAACAGAAAGAAATTTTTCGTGCGATGAGTATGCTAAATATTTTCTGACAGAGTCAACAAATAACCCCGCCTTTAAAGCAGAGCTTGACAAATTAGTCGAGCTTTTCGCCATACATGGCAAGCTTAACCTATTCTGTTTGTGTGCCCCCAGGCGATGCCATGGGGAGACTATACGGGCTTATATCTGTAAAAATATAGGGAGGGATTTGCATGATTCAAATAGATGACATGTTTAATACAGACAATATGATTTGGATAGGCGATATGCTTGAAAACGGCAATTACCCCGCCCGCTACGCCAAGTATCTTCTTTGCGACATAATGAAAAAATTTGACGTAAAAGACGGCGGCGGTGGGATTATTAACTTAGACTTTACGGATATACAAACTTTTATCAACAAAGCAGAAAATATTAGTATAAGCACAGCTTATGGACAAGACCCTACTTCGGCTCTTAAAAAAGCCGGCGAATTAATTGCAGAAGACAAGCGAAACGCCGCTACTGACATTTTTATTATGTTTGCCGTACCGGGTTCTGTAGGTCTTCCTCGTTTTGACGAGGCCTTGCCGGCCTATTTCCTAAAAGAGATTCTGTAATGTTCGGAGTGTGGCTATTGGACCGTTTAGACCGGCTCGGTAAGTGCTTTGTTGTCCTTGCCTGCACGGAAAATATCACCAATGATGACGAAATTTTAGATACAGAAGACATTAGCTTTCACTTGGCAGATATCACTATATTTTATCCACAAACATATTGCTGCAACTCAAAATATGCTATATAATGACAAAAACAGCTTGTAAAAGCCAAAAACATGTGAAGGATGGTTTAGTAATATGAAGAGTTTTAAGAGATTGAAACGGTTTGTCTGTTTGCTATTGACCTGTTGCCTACTACTTAGCACGGTGACGCTCAATGTGGCGGCTGGGGAAGTGCCGGATATTGAGGGAACAGTGACCCTTACCTTCCGCAGCGAAATAGGCCAGCCTGCGCTACAAACCGTAACAGTGCCTTTCGGCACCCCATTTGCGGACGTACTTATGCAAATAGAAACGCCAATAAGCGAAGAACCCTGGGATTGGTTTGGCCGCTGGTATCCGGAAACAAACAATTTTTCTGTGGTAGACTACTATACCCCACTCTATTTTGACGCCGAGTGGTGGATACTTTCTGGTGACGCCATATTATTTTTTGAAGGCAATGGTGGTACGCCAGAATTGCAAGATGTGATGTACTGTGGATGGACCCCAAGCGATACGCTCCTTGCTGAATTTTTTGCGCAGATAGAAGAGCCCATAAAAGAAGGTTATACCTTCCTTGGCTGGTTTACCGCGCCCGAGGGCGGCACACAGCTTTTGCCTATGCACACCATTGCGGATGCAAACGCAGCAAATGGCTTACTGTTTGCCCAATGGGAACCGTCGAACAAACTTATCCCAATTAACGTATTGTTTGAAACGCCTGCAGAAATGGGGCAACTTCAGCTATTCTTGCTAAATAACCCCGGTGTACGTATCCCGCCCAATTATTTGCGTGAACAGGCGTTGGTAGGCCATGCTAATTTTGCAGAACAGCTGGCTCCTATCATTGAAGCAAACCCCGATGCCGATATTAAAATAACATTTTCGTCTACATGGCATCATAACTACGTTAGTATGCTTGTACCTGCACGTCTGGTTGCGGAAATTGCCGCTTTACCGGAAGTTCGCCGAGCTGGACAATTTGATTTAGTGACAGGATGGACCTCCGTACCATTCTGGTTTATTAGTAATGACGGAACACCGGCACACCAAGAATTTAATGTGTACCACTCTGTTCCACGAGGTGTAATTTATGCTTCTATATTCGCTCAAATAGACGAACCTACCCGTCAAGGCTATGCATTCCTTGGCTGGTTTACCGCACCAGAGGGTGGCGCACAGGTATTACCGGAAAATGAAGTTGAAAACTACGGGTGGAGACAGCTTTACGCACAATGGGGATCGGACAAACTTATCCCAATTAACGTATTGTTTGAAACTCCTGCAGAAATGGGGCAACTTCAGCTATTCTTGCTAAATAACCCCGGTGTACGTATCCCGCCCAATTATTTGCGTGAACAGGCGTTG
>Ga0123352_10018479_pt1 | contig 11108 bp, 3 predicted proteins | sample TergutLab28metaG_FD_89700 | JGI IMG/M metagenome (GOLD analysis project Ga0123352, IMG submission 89700) | Labiotermes labralis P1 segment gut microbial communities from Petit-Saut dam, French Guiana - Lab288 P1 | ecosystem: Host-associated > Arthropoda: Insects > Digestive system > Gut ... | reverse complement strand
TTGACGCCTAATGTCAACTATAGTGGTCGTACCGCACCGCTAACCTCTAAAGTTGCATTTTATATATTTATTCAACAAATAGAGGTATTTTAAACATGGTATATACTCTCCGTTTTTTTCTCTTCAAAATGCAGTTTGTTTCGTAATTCTAACGTATTTGGTTCCTGTATTAGTCACATTTTATATACAGGGTGTGCTAAAATTAAAAAAAAATCATTTCGGCGCCAAAAGGTTAAGGAACAAGTGTTTTAGACACCAGTTCCAGAGATTACAAATTTCATGGCAAGAATAACAGACGCTTTTGCTACAATAGCTGAAGACATGTTGGAGAACACGTGGAGAGAAATTGATTATCGATTTGACGTTCTCCGTGCAACAAAAGGAGCACATGTTGAAGTGTACTAATGTGTTGTAAAAAACCTTCTTGAGTTACACTTTGAAAAAAAAAAGTTTGTATTCCACGTACAGTAGTTTTCTTGTAATAAATGTCTAATCAGGGAAAGACTTTATGCTCACCCTGTATTATTTAATGACACTATAAACCCAAAAGTGGATAGCATGGGACAGATGACAGTATGACTGTACAAGATGAAACGAAGAGAAGTGGGAAGGCAGCAGACCTGGCATATGTCACTGTATGGCTGTTACATTCATAATAAAGACGTCAGCCAAGAAGGTATAGAATAGAACAGTAGACATTTGGAGCTGACAAGACAGACATTCAAAAACACTAGTACTGGACACATTCTTCAAATGTTCCACTGTTAACTTTTAAAGTACCATTTATGTAACATTTAACCACTTAAAGCACAGTGGTCACTATATGCACCACCTGTATCTATCACTGAAAACCATACATTCTGCACACAGTCACATGTTTTTTGTATCATTTCCACAATAAACAGCAATCTTTTTTTGTGCAGCAAGAACCTACTAGTGCTTGTAACTGAGATATGTTTTCTGTGAGGTAGGAACTGAGTATATTACTTAGATTAAATTCAAGATTCCAAGGACCAATAAATGTCACCAAATATATCCCATCAACTGCACTAGAATTTGATACAACACTATACAAACATGTTAGTGTAGCAATGTATCTAATTTTATATATACAGAGTGAGCATAAAGTCTTTCCCTGATTACTAACATTTATTACATGAAAACTACTGTACGTGGAATACAAACATACAATTTTTTTCAAAATGTAACTCAAGAAGTTTTTTTACAACACATTAGTACACTTCAACATGTGCTCCTTTTGTTGCATGGTAATGGTAAAAAAAAAAGTTTGTATTCCACATAGTTTTCTTGTAATAAATGTTTGTAATCATGGAAAGACTTCATGCTCACCCTATATATATACTGACTTGTTATATTGCATGGAACATGTATAATTTTTTAATTTGGTCAATAAACGCCTGCACAATGAAGGGTGTCCATACCCAGATTTTGTCTCATATTACTGCATGGGATTTGATGATATCTCATACTGTCAGTGTCACATAGTAAATATTAACATGTTTTCACAAAGTAAATGTTAACATAAATTTAATTCTGGCCCACATTAAACAAACACAACATTCAACACTTTATATCACAACACAATTCAACATTATCAACTTCTTTGCAGCAATTCATCACAGAAAATGTTGTTCATAATGAACTAAAGGCCATTTTACAATCTACGACTCTCATTGGAAGAGAAACTTACTTTCATAAAATGTATGTTATGAACCATGATGCAAAACTTATGTACCCTTCAACCACACAACATTCTAGTGCTTATTTCTAGCCCTGAGAGCGACACGTGGTGAAAAAGATACAAACAAGAAATTAGAATATTTTTCTGTAATTTTCATATCACAATCCAAAAATTTATGTATTCCACATGACTAAAATTTCAAATGTCTAATAACATATCAGTATAATCAAATGTCTAATAACATATCAGTATAAAGGATCAACATAGAATCTGTCAATAAATTCTTCATCCATTCTTCTACCTCTGCACTTGTATGCATACATTTCTCCACATCACGAAATTCTACCATTCATTTCGCCATAAGAATTCACCACAATCCAACAGAAATGGCAAACTATCCATGAAATAAAAAATCAGCAAAAATACATTCACCAAAAATATTTATAAGACTTGAAGCTTTCGCAGCAACAGAATTCAATAAAATCTTCTCAGGCAGATAGCCTCATCAAGGTGTGAAAGTCCTCCAACGTTTATTAAAAGTGTACTCCACCACAGATCTACCCACAAGAAGCTGCCTGCAAGTTTCTCTGAAACATCACTATGTTATTTACCAGACTATGAGGCAATGCATCCCAAAAGGAGTGTTATCCTATATGACTGACTTAATTTGGAAGAGTCCTGTCTTTGAAGATGACACTTTGTAACTGTGCGTGCACCTCTGATATGATGCCATGAGCTAAGTTTGGTAGGTAAGAAGCTATCAACAAAATTACATGGTATCATATCTCAGAAGCCAGTAAAACAGGAATAAAACTAAACAAACAAAATGTAAAGGTCACAATGTACAAGTCCTGCTTGAAATGCCTACAGTTTCTTAGCTAGTCCAGAAATTCCCCACATTCTGTGGAACCTGAAGGTTCATTACTGGGTTCACAAGTCTTCCTCTGTTAAGTGCTAAGATTATATAACACTTGTGGCAGATATATATATATATGAATGGAGTATTGACAGCATGTACCAACACACGAAAGCTAAAATGTGACAAAAAATCTGCCCAGTGCCACTTTGTACTCCACAAATCCCAGGTGGACTGCCCTGGAATCAAACCTGGGTCCCCAGAGCAAGACACTATGGTACACCCTGCATTCCTATTCCCTCTCACACATGACACATGGCCTGCTCATCTATTCCTCCACAATCTGCTCCCCTAAGAGTACCTGGTAACACGTACAAATTATACAACCCCTCCTTAGGCAAATCTCTGTAGCCTCCTGCTACTGTCTAGCTCTCTGGATAAAATATATTCCCCAGCATCCTGTTACCAAACTTCCTCAATCTATGTTCCTCCCTCAAAATTACAGATCTGTATATTTAAATACTGACAATTTTTTGATAACAGATGGGAAGCCAAGCCTATAAGTCAATAACTTTCAAAATTAAACTGCTAAATTTAGGTAGAAAGTGTAAATACCAAATTCCTTTAAAATATGTTCACGCAAACAACAGTGATGACATGCACATGAGAGATTATGCAACAATACATATCTAAAAGAAGATAGTTGAGTATGATCCCAGTGTATCTTTACACAAGAATGAAGAGTGATATCACCCTGTACTGGCAATATAATCAATCACTGAATGGACAAGAAACAACAAGTGCAAATTCTAAGTAGTGCAAACAATATGTATTACAAGCACTAGCCAATGGTGTGGTGCAGACTATGGTTCAAAAGGATTAACACCATCTACAATGAGGCCATGGAAAGTAGTACCATGAATGACAGGGATGATGATTCTCTGGGCTTCTCACTATCTGTTTACTGTATTCCCTCCAAACCCCGTTGGCACTTTGTCAACCAGCCTAAAGTGATTGTTATAAGCAAATGCTATCTGTACTAACATTTGTGTGAACAGAACAGCTAGACAACTTGAAGGACATACTGTGAAGCAGGCTGATGAGCAGTGGTGAATCCTGATCTGGAGGTCATGGCTGGTGAAACTGTACCATGCCACATTGTGTACCCTTCCACTGGACCTGACCTCTGTATCAGGATTCACCACTGCTGGCAGATGCATAACTAGAAGGAGATGTGAAAGGCGTCAATTTATGTGAAATCTTTTTCGTATCAATATGGAAATGGTACTTTGGAAATGTTGCACAGTCTTCACTATTTATTGTAAATCATTTTACTTTCTTCATGTACTTCACACCGCTTTCCATTACGTTTCGCTTAAGCAATATACACGCAGAATGACATCAAGTAACACGACTTCACAGGAAATACAGTAGTCATATTCATGGGGGAGGAGAATCAGTGAAGTTCATGAATTATCAATCACATCAGTAACCACTATTTCGAACTATTCAACTGAACTTCAGAAAACAAACTGTCAAATGGCTATGCAGCAGCAGCTGCCCCAGCAGAAACTGCTGCATTTGGGATGGCCAGCTGCCTGTATTCATGTCACTACACATATTTCATGCAACATCAACACCCACCACACCATCCCATATTTACCATTTTCATAATAAAAAAGTGAAGAATTAAAGGTGTGAATTTCCAAATATTTTTCATCATAAAAAACTTTAGGATTCTACAGTGAATGCTGTTATCACTAGTTCTTCAAATCCCACTAGTTCTTGTGGCCTCCACATTCATATGATTATCAGAAAGTCTAAAGTGCAAACAGTCAGTACCTGTAATGAAACCTGCACACAAACATGCACCTCACCTATACAGCTCTCAAGATGGCAGTCTGTACCTTCAGCATGATGGTGATGCACTTGCCTAGGCTTGGTATACAACATAAATAATATCTGTTGGGAGCTTTGCATCCTAATTTTTCCATTTACATTTGCAATGTCCTTATTCTAATAACTCTACACACTTTTTTTTAAAAGAAATAATGTTTCAAATAATTTGCACTTTTATCACATATTTACTTCTATGGTTGTACCAACAATCAAAGAAAAACAATGCATCACAAAAAACAACTGCTCATTCATGGCCTACTACACCCATACAATGTAGCTAAACAGACTGCAAGGACATTCAATTCATTGTATAATTTCTTTGACTGCAAATTGTGCTGTATGTTTGCGTTGTTGCCTCATTTACACAGCATGTAAATCACATCTTCATGGCACCACATATGTTCTGATCATCATCAAATATTTAATTGGCCTCGCTGTCTCTGCCACATTTCTTGTAATTATCTTGTAAAATGCATTATTTTCTATATAGCACGCATGACTTAAAACATGTGTTTTCATTTTCTCTACATTTTTTCTTCAGCATTTATAAAATCAAGAAGAATTCAGCAAAATATCATCAGAACTTTATGTACTACTTCAAGTAAAGTGTTTTATTTGTGTCAAATTTTAACCAAAATTTAATTTGGTCAATAGGTTTCAGTAAATAATTCCCAATATAAAATTTTACAAAAATCTGCGCAGTGCAAAAAATTTAATTGTGACCTAATAACACAACTCATTAGTTAATCAGCAGTACGATTCAGAGGTCAACTGGAATTGACTATGAAGATTACTGTCTTCTTGGATGTGATCTCATGTATTATTTATTTATGGGTTATTTAAAAATTCTGCCAAATAAATCAAACTACAGAGTTTCAATGGTAGAGCACAATGAACTGTAAAGGATGTATGACAAAAACATTCATGGTCTAACTTGAGGTGTTACCCTGGCTCCTGCCTGAACATAGGAAAACTACAAGACATGTCAGGATTGCTTGCCTATGGGCTTGGATTTGAACCTAGGAATCCTAAAATATGAAGCAGAAGTGTTACCCACTTCTCTGCAAAGTTCAGTGTGCTACCACAGAGTGTGGTATACAGGTATTGATGTTTCAGAAAATCTGCAGTTTCCACCTACAGGGAAGAAGATATTCCTAAAATGTTCTTATCTCTCTACAAAGCTATGCAGTGTCACATCCCACAAGACAGTAATCTTCAATTCCACAGTAGTTTTCCTTATCTATTCAGTTCATTAACTTATCCCTTATTTGACATTCATTTATTCCCTACTTCATCCTTATGGTTTTCTGACTCATCAAATTAGTTACCATAAAACCTGACAATATATTACAAAAGTCTATGATGGACATTTCACATCTTTTCCCAAACCTGGTGTAATATGGTTAACATTCCTCTTTCATATATGAGACATCAGGATTAAAAACTAGCCTGAGGTTTTCCTCAATCCCTCTGTGAAAATTATAGAATATGACATCAAATCAGTGTGGCCACTTCCTAACACAACCCTTCCAATTCACTACTCACAAATCATCCCATCACTACACACTAGTTTGAGCTACTGACAGTACCATTACATAAACCATACACCAAAAACAAACTTATTTCCCCCATAGAATTCATCTGGGCATAACAAAATTACTCATTTAAAAGCCACACAGCTTTTACAGACTGCAAAATGTCACCTATGCTTACACTCTGGCATATGAAAGAAGGAAACACAAAATGAAATCCCTAACTTATCCTGATGAACACTATTAAAATAATATTTGAATATTAGTTCTTGCTTTACACACAACACCATGTATCCAACACAGGGACCGCTCAGAAAGTAACACAGTTTTTGAAGAACGCAAAACATGTCATTCAAGCTTACACTCTGGCAAATATGAGAAGACAAAAGGGAAGGACTTCTCTAATTTAACCCTTTAAATGTTATCCAAATAATACTCACACATTCAGTTCCTTCTTCACACAAAACAGAGCATCTCCATTGGAAACAGCAAACATGTAATGTTGCTTCAGGCAGTAATTGCTCTATGCTGTGAGAATCACCCAAAATGCTGAGATTCTTTGAAGTTAAAACAGGTGGTACAAGGGTACCACAGTTTTATAAGGGGTTAATGCCAAACCATACATAATTAACTAAATAATGTCAAATTAAATAAATCACTCCTACAGCTCTCAGAAGTTACTAGGCTTAACTTCAAAGTCAAATGGAAAACTGAAGGAATAACAAAACAGGTAATGTCACACACACACAAACAACCAATGTAGGTCATGGAGATATCACCCAATAACCACTCACCATAATTCAATATATATGTTTCAGATTCAACACTGTACCTTCTAGACAAACTGGATTGACTAGCAAAGTAACAGAGTAACAATTATCAATACGCTTTGCAATCAAGTAATAAATTACGTGTTTCAATATCACAAATATCCTCAAGACAGCCATAACCAAAAATCAATGAATATAAATTTGACAAACAGTTTCCAATAAATACATCCCACTGGGATCATACACAATTATAGATCACTGTTATTCTCATTCTGTGATCTCTACCTTGTTACATACATTTAAAAGAATTCTAATATGAAAATCAATGGCTGCTTTATGCAGTCCCCACCCTGTTATTCACACAATAATGTTTACAGTTACTGTGTACATTTAATGGAACATCTGTACTTGCTTTTGGTAATTCTAAACACGATGTATGAATTAAAACAACGAAATCTTTTGAATTTTAGTATTTCTATAACTACAGTAACAGTTTCCTCTATAACCTCACTTTACGCGCGGTGTACGATGTGAACTGTACTCAATAACCATGTTTAACAACCCCAGCTTATTTAAGACAGCAGTATACTTTAATTCTGCTGCAAAACTTTAAACATACACCATACATGTTGAAAAAATGATCAGAAATGCGATCATTTGACAGCACTCAATTTTAACTAATCGGCCATGACGGTTCATAAGCCTAATCGTGATGGCTTTCAGAACACTTCATTGAAATATTACGCATCATACATAACGCGTATACCTCTGCACACTTGCTAAATACACATACCAACATCATTCAGTCCATTAACATGATCATAAGATGATATTTTACCTGGTATTCCAAGATACGTATACTGCAGATTGCCAGTCCCCCTCCGCCGATTGCAGACTACTATCCACACTTCACAAAATACCGGTACAAAATAATAGCAATACTCACATTTAAAAAACGTCCCTGATGATTTTATGAGGGTCAGGGAGTCATACAACACAAATTGGAATAGTAATTGTCCGTTAAAACTATTTTCTTGCAATAACTGTTTACAGACCACTATCTGGGTAGGGCGCGGCTTCCCTCTACTAAACTTTGCAAACCCCGTAGCTATATGACGTCACACATAGTACAATCGACGATGGCCGAAACGAATTTCGTGTGAACGGCTTGAAATTACATAAAAATATTTCATTCCCAAATCGAATAAATACTAAAATGCTCTTGTGGATCACAGTCGAAGGTATTATATCATGGTAACATGACAAATGTATTCCTTGCAAACCTACATAAGCAGAAGATTGCGGGTTTAATTCGAAACAACAAAATGATCGAATATGAAAATTACCATTTGTTTAGGACCTTTCTTTAATCTTGCGAATATCATTGCCGTCTTCAAAAACGGTACAAAAATTGTTAGTTATAAGTTCTCCCTCTTTATTTTTAATTCAGATTTAACTTTTATGTGGCATGGCCGGCACATCAATGTACTTTGCTCCCGTTTCTGTTGACAAGGTTTAAATTATTACGTGTGTTCAGAAGTATTTCCGTAAGCCTTTGACTGGGGCATATTTTCCTCTTTTTAACATTGTCATTAAATTCGCGGGAAAAAGCCAATGACCTATTTTAATGAATTTTGACGTCACACACACACACACACACACACACACACATTTATCCTACATAACGAAGTGACGTCACTTCATTGACGTCAGGTGTCTTCAGCCATGCATCAAGGACGTCGTAGCCGGTAATTCAACCGTCCTCCCATCTGTTAGCATTATTTTGAACTATTAAAGAAATATACCTTGCAACAGGTCCGTTGCATGTGGTAAGTTGCCGTATCGCGACAGCGTACACCCATCAGTATTATCTGTGTCTGTTAAACAGCGTTTGAAAGTATAATAAATTATGATACTTGGAGGTCGCGTTAGTTAAGATTTACACTGTTGGATGTGAGGTACTCATACCCGTGCTAATAAAAACTGTCTTGTGGTACGTGACACTACGTAGTGTGGTAGAAATTAACTGACGTTTCAGACAGACTTATTGCCCTCGTCAAGGCAAATGAAGACACAAGATTCCTCAAAATTTTTAAATAATCCATTACCGTGCATTGCGTTAATTAGATATGGTACCAAAATCAACAAATGCACATGAATGTATAAAAGTAGCTTATCAACATAGACGCATACGATGTTTATAAGATACTTGTATACATTTATGTGCATTTGTTGGTTTCAGTACCGTGTCTGTACTTACCACTTATGTCACATAAAAAATGATCTGAAAGATTCATAGTGTGGTCATCTGCGTTATGATATGGTATGCGGTTACTAACACTTCAGAACAGCATACAGCTACTTCCATCTAGTAGGTACAAGTGAAAGTGGAGGTAGCAATCTTGAAACATTGGTGTCTATCTACCAGATTACACCAGCAGACTGCAATATGGAGGCAAAAAGTTAATAAACGGTTCAATAATGCAACAACCACTGACAGTGGCAAACCCTGATATGGATGTTGGCCTAGTGGCAGGGTACAAAGTGTGGTGTTGTACTCTTCTGTTGGAATTGATCCCTGGATAAGGATTTGCCACTGGCCACTGTAAATTTAATTAAGAATTATAAAATAGCGTTGTATCTACTCATGTTGTTTTCAGAGTTTGACATACTTGGGTTATCCAGACTTCATTTGTCTGCAAGTCCCCATTTGGCTGAATTTGTTTCTGCATACAATTCATCTGCAAATGGTTCAAAATTATAGGATACTGCACTGGTAGCACCTGCTTTTGTGGACAGGGGTTTTTAAATGCAACAGGTCAGTGACTGAATGCTGTTAGGTAATTACAGTTTTTAGCCATGCTGACACAAAATTAAGTCTGCTTTACATTGAAACAAGTATCTAGTAAGCTTAATAAACAGCAAAAGAACACTATACAGAATTTTGTGTACTATGTAATGCATTACAGCCTCCAAATCACATGTGATGGAGTAAATTAACAACTGGTGCTGCAAGGTAGCATGTTGGTGTGCATCCAGACTGGAAAATGATCATGCAAATAAAAATACTCTTTGTTGTAAATTACTGTTAACTTTATTGCTCATGTTTAGTAACCTCCTAGAGTATTTTTGATGTAACTCAGCCCTCAAAATACTGAGAACAGACTACATATATTTTTTTATGAAAATAAATACTAAGACTATTTCTAAATGCATCTTTTGTTCAGCAGAATTACTGTCAGCAACTATAATGAGGCCACATACTTTTCCATATTCTTCCAGTCAGCTGGTGATTTTGTTCATATAATTATAAAACATAAATTCAGTCATTTATTTGCAACCTATTTTACAATACAGTCAAGAACTCAGACCATACAGTATCACATCACAGGATAATGAATATTGAATTGAATAGGGTACATTTGGAAGGTGGTTGTTTTGGTTTGCTTATGGTATTATCTTTGAATATATTTTGACTAAAGAAAACCATGATAAATGAGCCAGTACTGTCCTGAGTCAGCCTGCTAAGTTGCTTAATTAATTACATGTTACTGAAGTTGCATGATGGCATGGAGTTATATTTCCATGCATAGTTACTCTTTGTGCAGATGGGGGGAGGTGAGCTGTTGGCTTCAAGGACCAGCTGTTTTATTTCTGGGAACAAGTTCCTGGCATTCACTGTATAGGCAGCTGGTTGGGCTGCAGACCTGGTCTGGACACTAGTGAAGAGAAAAGTCCCTTGCCTCTGTTGCGATCATATCCTTCTAATCCCATTTGCAGTTAGTCATTACATTACTATTCTTTAGGGTTCTGACTTTGGTATATGACATCTGAACTCATTAACCTAATGGAATTTTTCCATCACATGTATTTAAATTTAACACACTACATTTGAGGGACAGGATTGGTCCTGTCTTCTAGCTTGTCTTTTCCAAGCCAAGCTCTACTACATAACTATTTACATCTTGATTAAACTTGGACTAAAGTAAAATTTTAAGACATTTGACCCCCATTGTGCTCTCAATCTAGTAAAAATACAAGAATTCATTCTGTTATTTTCAACTTCCTGTTTCGGCACACAAGGCCATCATCAGATTGAGCACAAGAATAATAGAATATATATATATATATATATATACTTACTTACTCCATGGTGCAGAGTCCTTCTTGAGAAGCTAACTGGTTTCCAGCTAGTCAAGAAATTCCCCGCATTTTACAGAACCCGAAGGTTCATTACTGCACTCACAAGCGTCCGCCACCTATCTCTATCCTGGGCCAGCCCAATCCAGTCCATATACCCACATCCTACCTCCTGGAGATCCATCCTAATATTATCCACCCATCTGCGC
>Ga0123352_10018478_pt1 | contig 11109 bp, 4 predicted proteins | sample TergutLab28metaG_FD_89700 | JGI IMG/M metagenome (GOLD analysis project Ga0123352, IMG submission 89700) | Labiotermes labralis P1 segment gut microbial communities from Petit-Saut dam, French Guiana - Lab288 P1 | ecosystem: Host-associated > Arthropoda: Insects > Digestive system > Gut ... | reverse complement strand
TTCTTTTAATTCAACAATTGAATTAATTTATTCCATGTTGTTGATTTTTTATTCAATATTGAATGACTTCTTTCCTCGATAAAATTATTATTTTCTTTTTCTTCTGATTTATTTCGGTTTTTTGTTGGGTGATTTAACCACCCTCCTTTAGTTTATTATGTATTTATTTATTTTTTTATTATTATTATTATTATTATTATTATTATTATTATTATTATTATTTTTATTATTATATTTATCCTTATCATTGTATTTTGTCTTTTATCATTCAGTTCAATTATTATTGTTTCTTGTGGAGACGAGTAAATACTAAATTGTAGAAATTTTGACATTTCTTCTTAATACAGTATTAGACATATTTAATTGGAAAATATTCATCAACAAAGATGGCAGTTAGGGAAGTCAGTTGTCTCGTACCTCCGGCACTTGCAAATTGATAAAAAAAGGAAAATGAATCCGCGGGATTCTTATGGCCGTACTCGGGCTCAGGTGGTTGGGTTTGCAGGCCTCTCAGTTCGGAGGGTCGCATTTTATCCTAGGTCAATCCGTGTGGATTTGTTGCGGACAAATACTTAGATTCTCCCCGTGAATATCCTACTGCTAATAATTCATCCTCGAATTTTATGCATTAACATCCTATATATTCTTAGAAATTAACAGCGCCTTTAATTTAAACACTCATCTCTTCCTTTGACACACACACACAACACACAACACAAACACACACACGCCCGAAACAACTTACGCTTTCATTTGTATTTCGTCACAGAACATCACCCGCATTTCAGTATGTGTTAGCGTCAGCCCACACATTCTGTTCTATGATTGGGATGATGAGGTTTGTGGAATATGTAGAAAGTTTTGAGGGAACAAACATCGCAACAGCCCTTTGTTATATTACGTAAGAATAAAAATTACCATAATGTAAACAACATTCGAAAACCTCTCGTGTTTTGCTTTTTGTGCACTCGTGAAACCCATAATTTGCAAAGCTAAGTATTTTGAAATTTTTAAATCTCTCTTATCCTTTGTTTATATGGATATCATGTGCCCTTTCAGTGGTCTAAAATTTATCTTCCTAGTTGCTTGTACTTCATTTAGACATTTTGTCTCTACGTTCCTCTCCTCTCCTCTTCAATACAGCTTAGATACTGTTGTTATTTGCAATATTTAAATTGAGCAGTTCGTTAGGAAATTATCATTTATATATTACATTATTTGAGAACACTCATGCGTTATATATTTTCCTCTTCTAAACTAAAAAACAAAATCTAAAATTATTATATAATCCAAATGAATCCTTTGTATTTTTGTGTAAATTTTCTTCCTCGTAAAAGAGTGTAACGTAAAAAGATGGCTTCAGCTTTTGTGTGTAATTCTGAGGTGCGTATTTAATAACTGCAAGCGTAACATGGAACTCCAAAGCTAAACCCCTGACCAATAGATGGAGTTATTTAACTGGGAATAATGCTCTATAGAATTCGTTTATTTCGTTTTACTCAACCCCTCCAAAACAGAAATGTATATTTACACAATATAAAGTAACGAAATGCACATTTAATTAATTAATATTTTAATTTTGAATTTTTTATTTTGTGTATACAGCTACGGTATGGTACTTTTTACATGCATCAGTATGACCGTCTTCCTGAAGATGAGCCCTCGGTTCCGAAATATATAGAAAAATTAAAAAAAATCAAAAATTAAAATAAAAAGTAGGAAATTTGCATTTCGTTTGTTTATATTTTACAGTTATATAACAATGCACGGTAACAAAAACATAAGAATTCTGCATATCTCGAAGACCAGTACATGTGCGTCCTTTGACATCTTACACTACGGATTTCTACCCCGGGGAATGTAAGGTTGTTTTATGCGGGGCCGCACTTTCATTGTTAAAAAAAACTTCATAATTTGGGCTGTTTGTTTTACCGTTTATTGTGAAATTTAAATGTGATTTCCGCTATTCAGCCGATGGTTGCGGCAATCGTAAAAGTGATTGACGTCGTCTGACACAAACGTCCATACAAGTGTTGTAAACTTACTCTATGTATTAAGAGTGTAGTTAATTGAATAAAGATAGACCAACTTGATGCCACTTGCTTTAGATGAGGCACGGTCCAATAAACATAAGTGTAATTAATATTTATACACGATCTTTTGCGCGTGTGATCCGATTGCCTTGTACCAAGGTGAAAAACTTGATCAAATTTTAGGATCTGCTTCTGTTGAAAGCCATTCCCCATGGATTATGTTCCATTTCCAGTAGCTTATTATTCATCGTAAAATATAGTTATGTAAGTAACATTAATGACAGCAATAACGAAACTCCATGATCAATGGTGAGCCGACGGCATGATATCCACTTCAGATTTCATAAAATACAGGGCAAAAGCGTCGTAATATTTACTTCCAAATTTTAAACTTTAGACGGAAGAAAGGAATGCAGCAGCTCACTAACTCGATTAAGAGGGAAAAACAGTAGCGTTCTCTGGAAAGTGAACAAGGATATAAAAGAATCAGGCGGAATATAATGACATCCTTACAGTGAAAACAGAGAATAAGCCGTTCCCAGTCAGTCGGTACTGCATGTTTTGAATACTATGTTACTAACAACGCCTTCGCAACCAAATATTACAAATGTGTGCCTGTTCACTTCTCCTTTTTTTGTGCCTCTCCCTCTGTCTCTCTCTCACGCCAATTGTCCGCGTGTATACAATAAAACAACACTGACATAATTTTATACTAGGAAAGATCGCTAATTTGTAGACATTTTCAATATTGTTTACAATTGCACAAAAACATAAAATTCACATGCAGACTTCCATGTATTTTTGCGAAAATACACAATGTTTACTTACTCTATAATCATATTTATAACAGTAAAACGCATTTAACAACATAATGGACTGGAATTTTTGTGTCCAATGTATATTTTCTGTAGGTTTCTTTTTATTTTCGAGATAACTATATAAACTACGCCAAAGGGACAGAAGTGTTTGCTGTCTGTACTATTCTTTGCTTGTGTAAATTTAATTGGTATTAATATATTTTGCAAATAGAACGCCTGATAGTATTTTAAGTTCTTACGTAAACAAAAACTTTGTTTTGCGTAAAACACGTACCCGGATCAAATACTGTTTCTTCCATTCATAAACATCTAAAGTATTTTTTTCATTTCTCCCTTTTTTTATTAGTTCTTCAACTTTTCCGTACATTACAAGAATGTGTTACCTGCTGCAGTATATTGCTAACAGTATTCAGTTACATCACGTCGCACCTTTTGACGACAGGTTTTCTCTTTACATTCCTATCTTTATCCCAAGGCTCCTCCCCCCCTTCAATCCTCATTTTCTAACATGTGCGAGTATAAATTCTAGGCCTACACCCACACAAAAAGAAACAAACAAAAAACACGTTTTACACACACGATAGACCAAAACACACTAAAAATTGCAGAGGTCATTAATGTATTTTCAACTGTAGCTTTAATGTTGCAAAATGTGTTATTAACTAATAATATCATATATCGTACGGAGTCGAATAAAATATCATATGACACAAATTTAAGCTATTTTAATTAAATCCGACAACGATCCTGTATATTGCCTGACATTCATAAGGCACTTTAATTACACGCGGAAAACGAGTATTTTGATGCATCCTGAAAAACTCGTGATATATTACAGTTGTGCGTAAACTTGTCATTCACTGTTTTTCCTTCAATGTTCTTCAGCAATTCACTGGTTAATGGTTATTTAAGCCCGAAATTGTCTTATCCAGAATCGACTGATAAAATAAATAAATAAAAGTCGACGGTAAGGGGAATGTAATTAACTGCCTGCAACAATATGGTCAAAATACGGTATGAGTTGGCCAATTATTTTGGTTAGATGGACATATCTTCAGCACGCAAACCACGAACATATTATTTCTTCAATGTACACGGTTTTACACCCTGATATACTGAAAAAATTTAAGATAGCGAATGGACATTTTAAAGTGAAGACTAGAACTATCTCTCCGCTGTGTTTCGTAGGAGTTGGCGTCAAAATAGACATTGAAATTTGGAATTTGTGTGTCTTCATTTTTTTATACCAAGCGCTGCAGTACAGAACTGAATTTCCTGAAGTATTCTTTAAACCTCACTTAGCCTGCCCCTATAATTACATCTTACTGGCAACTTGCTGGAACATGACGCTCGGACAAACACGTAATAAACCTTCCAACATTCTGCGACTTACTAAATGTTTATTATTAATTTACGACGTACTTAAGTAAGCTGTGGTTTGCTCAAAGCAATGAAGCTAGAGATGGTAGAATAGTGATCAAATGTAAAAAAAAAGGAAGCGAATTGAAGCGATCATGATAAAAATCCCTGAATTTAACCACAGAAACCGTGGTAAACCATACAAAACTCAGCCGGGATAAGAAAGAGACTTCTAGTCTGCAGTTATTGCCTCTTTAATTCGAAATTATAAGGAGGTTGTTGTTTTGTTCAGGAAGCCTGTCGGGTTTACTTTTGAATGCTTCTGCTTTATTTGCCACAATAAAAGCTGACAGTACATTATATGACAGCCAATCAAAATCTCATATATTTTATTTCTTTCTGCTGCTACGGCATAAAGGGTTCATGCTGAAAACCGATGGTTTCTTAGTTGGGAAGCTACCGCGAGGACGCAGCAGGCGCTGTTGGTTTTGGTAACAGCCATTGACAGAGTATAGACATAGAAATGTCGGGATGCTCGGGACTTCAGAAATGGTCTGTCTGTACGATGGAAGAAACTCGGTTACGTGACTACAACCACACTCGAAGAAAGAGCTTTCTTCCTTCATGTGTTCTGGTCAGATTTCCTAGATCTTTCTCATATAAAGATGGTGAAAAATACATCAAGATATACCATAAGGTACAGTTTATGGTGAGAAATATCTGACGTGACCAAAGTATGAAATTCTGGGACACGTGTTTTAGCAGAGTCCAATCACACCAACGCCCTCACAATGCCACAAACTTTCGTTTAAAATAGCTAAATTCACAAGTTCACCTGAGCCTTCCTTCGAAACCCTGGAACTTCATATGTCGTGTAATGTTCGACGAGGATCCTTAAGGTCATTCTGCCACAAATAACCAAGGATGCTTGACGCCGAATGGGGTTATCTGGACTGGGACTCGTTAAACAAACGTAAATTAAAAGTAGATCCATTAACCTCATTATTTCTCAACTCGTCCTACTTTGTTCAGTGCTATATAGTTTCCGGATCTGAAACGTCTTCCAGTCCTTACAAATAATACGTGAATGACATGGGAAGTGCATCAAGTAATTCGGAGAGTAGATATCACATTGTGCTACCATATAAGTATTATATAAGTAAACGGTCAAAAAACTAAGTATATATGCTTGAATGCAATATGTTTCGATCTTCAAAATATCATCATCATCAGGCTAAAATACTTGTTTGAGAACATGAAAAGGATTCTCAATAGAAGTGAGATAAAAAAAGGTAAAGTGATCCCGTTACAGTCCCGGTGTGGCCCAGAGGGTGGGTACAGCTATAGCTCTACTCTTCCATGGCCGCGGCACTAGAAGGGGTGAGTGGTCAGCAGCACGCCCCGACCGCACTTTACCCCCGGGAAAGGCCCAGTACCCATTTTACAGGAGGCTGGGTGAGCCCCAGGGCCGGTCTGGAAGGGTGGAAAATTTCGTCCCCACCGGGATTCGATCACGGACCGTCCAACTTGTAGTCAGACGCTATACCGACTAAGCTAACCGGCCCACAATAGAAGTGAGATATTAAGATTATAAACACAGACATTAGGTCCGTCTGAAACATTTGAAGTACGAGGGCACTCATTCCACCCAGAATATAGCAACCTTAGGTCGTTATGTATTCTGGTATATTTATAAAATTATGAGAGGTGAAAATTGCGAAACAGAAAGTAGCAACATAACTGTGAAATTTTCCCCCAAAAAATATCCTAAACAAACTCCGTGAAACACAGTCCTTATTTAGAAGTCAAAATTTTCTCTCCTAATCAAAAAATTCCTCTCATTGTATGGATAAAAAAATTCACTTTTTTTTTAAAGATCCTACCACTTTTCACAGTCCTGAGCCCAATGCATCAGCACCACGCCTTTCCATCCGAAACTTTGAGATTCAATCCTCATATATACGCTTAGGTCCTTCAAGTGTTCTCTTTCCGTTAGCTTTCCGCAGCACAACCCGCTATGCAATTAAATTCTCCCCACAGCACAACATACATTTCCGTCTTTCTCTTTTAAGAAACCGCCATTCTCCGCTCTTCATGTCGTCCCAAAAACGTCGCTTATTTACGTTCGCGTTTATGATGGTGAATTGCTGGCCATTCTTTCAGCTACGAAACTGTAAAACCGTTTCTACTTAACTGTCCGCAACTACTTTTTCAAAATACCTCGAGCTTGCAATTACCTCCCGAAAGTAGATGTTTTACCCCTTCGCGCCCTCTGTGGACGCATCTTGCTGCAGCAACAAGGGATCAGTTTAAACATATTCAATAACGCGAATGACTGTTTGGCTGTACACAGACAAGCACGCACGCACACATACACACACTCAAATTAGCTCACACTGCAGGCTGACGATGCCTGCATGTGGGCAGATAATGACTGCAGACGTATTCCTTATGGTCATGTAGGGGATTATAACAAGTGTTATTTCCATATCGCACCACAAAGTTCATTTTTGCTAAGAAACCGCCGTCCGAATTAAAGGCGGATGCACAAAACATCATGCAGATAACTGAGGACATTCACAGAAACTTCTGTATCTACTGCCTAAATTTGTATCCCTTTGCACTTCAAAGTAGGAATGAGAGGGGGACAAACTCTCTTATTATCACGCACAGACATTTCAAACTGCAATCTAAGCGCACATTCTGCCTATGGTTGTAACCAGCGTAAATATTAAATGGCCAGAACTGCGGACTAAAGTACATAGAGTTGGTCGACACAAGGGTCATAAGCGTTAGAAGTCCAATATGGATGATAATTAATATAGCCTCCCCAATCTCCTCATTTTTGAAGTACCAGGAAGCGAGTGTTTCAAATGTCCGTATATTAAACTTTCTATTTGCACAAAAAATATTGTGTTGATCAATAATGAAGGTTAGCCGGAAAGGCTGTTTGCATGTAAAACTACATATGACCAGGCGAAACAACAAACTGAAGTTGGTATAAAAGCTAGAGACAAGTGAATGCTTTATAGTTCAGCAATCATTTGGGAAGTCATACTTGTGTATATTCTACTACGCATAGTCAAATTAAACACCCATTCACTGCAGTAAATCAAATCCAATTAGCAAAAATTCAGGGAGTTTTTACACTGAAAGAATTTAACATTTGGGTGTTTGAATTTAAAAATATTCTCGTCTTATGCAAACTTAAAATTTCACTTAATTTCCATACTTTCCTTATCACATATTCCTATAGGTAACAAGAGTGGACGCTTACACTTGTAAAGCACACATGCATTGCGAAATTAATCTGTAGCATTTTGCGTTATTCACTGGACCTGATATTTACTTGTATTTATTGCAGAGGCACGTCTGCAACTTTGCAAGGGATATCATTCTCTTTAATCACAGCTCTATCTGCCCATAAAAACCATAAAATCTTGACACTTTCTTCACATACAACCTTGGAATGTTACTTACACACCACTTGAGCAATACTTAAAACTAATATATTTTAAAGTTTGCCTAGAGGGGTTTATTGGAATTACCAAAAACCTTCCCACACACATTATAAAAATTCAAGATTCATAAGCGTTTAGAAAAGTAATTTTCTTCAACATCACTCACCCTCAATTTTACCTAGATACCACGTGTTCAGGAATGATATTACATTGAACTACCAAACGTAACAAAATTAAAAGTGCATTTCGGTTTATATAAATAATGTCAAACACGTGCTAAGTAATGTAATGTCGTCACTGGTGACAATGCGACTGAGACGTCGGAAAATGCAGGACATGTGAAAGTTTATGAAGTGTTTGACAGCCTGCTGTTAATTCCAACAGTGCGGGCAATGTACGTATAATGTAACATTAAGGGGCGTTCGCATAAGCATTGTTGACATGGAAAAAACACTAGGCACGAAATATTACGAGTCTGTTTCTGTATTCTTGCATTTTTCTGCGCCATTTTGTGTTATCATGTGTTACCTGTCCAGTTCTGCCACATTTTTCCAAATTATCCCATAAACGACTCGATTTTCGGAAAATTTATTGGACTAAAACATGTGTTTTGATTTTATCTGCAAATTTTGTGTGAAACATCCTTATTCTAAAAATAATTCAGTGAAGTACTGTCATATTGTACACAGATCTTTATGTAAAGCAACCGTAATTGTTGTCAAATGTTTATCAAACTTGAATCTTCAAGACGGATCTTCGAAAAAACCTCAAATATCAAATTTCGCGAAAAACGGTCCCGTGGAAGACGAGTGGTTCCATGTGAGCACACAGACTGACAGACGAACAAGCAGGCATGACAAAGCTAACAGTCGCTTTTCTCAATTTTTGCTACAGAGCTTAAAAGCTGTTATTATTCAAAGCCACGCGCTCTACACAAAATGAATCCGGGATACAGTAACAACGTTTGGACTCATAACAAACACAGTCATTGAACAAAACGTCATTTACTGCTGCCTTTATATTACCATGTTCATCTGTTTCCCTGTTGCAAATTAAAAACTTCAGGGGTTTTTGCCGGTTTAAAAACGTGTAATTATTTAAAAATATAGATAAGTCTTAACTACATTGAGTTCTTTTAATAATTCCAGAGCTGTTTAATATGCCACGATCTGGTTGATATGTCCCTAGTCTCGCACCCCTTGGCATTCAATGCATACAAAAAAATTCATTCAAAAACGATACAATGGACACAAACAAAATTTGTCAACAAATGCGCATTTACCTTCATTCTTTCATAAAAACGAAAATGTAAGGTTTCCTTAAGTTCATTCCCCCTACACCATTACTTCGACACTTGAGCTGTCAACCTATCAAAATGAAAAGTTGTATTGATATTAGGGCACATGAAATACGCCCAAAAGCAGTGCTTCTTAATGCTCCGGATTAGTAAAACATTATGGTGTATGCGCGAGCTTTTGAGGTGGAAGTAACATTAACGACTCGTAACGCTTTTCTTCTCACGCATCACCTCCCAAATGGGCCAGGGCCTCCTCGTTCACGAGGTTATTAGATCACACACAAATAAGGACCACAGTCGGTAGGACTCTGCTGGATGAGTGATCAGCTCGTCGCAGAGACCACTACCTGACATAACACGACATTCACAACAGACAGACATCCATGACCCCGATGGGAGTGGAACCCACAATCTCAGCAGGCGAGCGGCCGCAGACCTACTCCTCAGACCGCGCGGCCACTGGGACCGGCACTCGTAACTTAAGTTCCAAAAAATTCCCCATGCCTGCTGAATTTGGAAGAATGCGTAACGTTTAGAACGTTCTTTTCTAAGATGATAATAAAAAAAAATGGTAGCCGTACGAAAATTTTCCTTAGTTTCGGTTTTATGGCGGTTACTACAGAACCATTAGAGCTATGCAAGCGAAAATTATTAAGAAGAGAGATCATAAATATGCATACAAATCAGGTATGGATGGTGTATTTTAAGTTATGAATTGGAGCATAGATGACGATATGAATTTTAACGGTATAACAGACAATTCCAACCTACACATAATCTGTACCCTTTTATGAATTTGTGTACAAACATAAAATAAAACGAAACAATGATATGCTATATTATATATAAAATCTAAAGTCTTTTTTATTGCAGTACTTTTTACCACCGATAAAAGAATGGTTATATTGTACACAATAGACTGTAACGCGTTCCTTCCACGCATTTGTACAGACCTGCCATTAGCAGCACATAATCACTCATTTTCCTTAACAGCTTATAAAATGTCACCTATGAACCAACCAATAGCATATTATCCTATATTTCGAAAAACTTAAATATAAGATAATATAAAGAGCCAAAATAAATTTAATAATTTTATTCATACTTTCAATCAGCTCAACATGTTTCGGGCGCTAATTTCGCCCACCCTCAGGAGCACTAGACTGTGTTTATAGCTTGTGGTATGATGCACCGACGTTGCTGCCTGCTGGTGTCCATCAGGCAGCAACGTCGGTGCTTTATACCACAAGCTGTAAACGCAGTCTAGTGCTCCGGAGGATGGGCGAAATTATCGCCCGAAACATGTTGAGATGATTTAAATTATTAATAAAATTATTGTTGTTTTATCTAGTTGGCTGTTTATATAATTGTATCAATGACGCACGGTCACACAAACATCAAACGTAAAGACATTTGCAGATTAATATGTTGCATGTACGTATTAGGAATACTTCTTCATAAGGAGCTTTAGGTGTTAGATTTATGATAGCAAACAGACATAAAAGCATTGCGAAATACTGCCTCAGGCTAATATTACTGTAAACAAATATCTGTGGGACGAATAAAATTATTGGTGTTATCATTGTTATTATTACTAAATTATAGTGCCATAAGAATGCATATCTTGAGTAATCACTTTAATAAATTACCGCAAGCAAGCTTACGTCCAGAAAATCACTTGTGACTTCGCAGAATTTATCATTTGGCAAAGTAGAAGAACTGGTAATAATATTCGAGTAAAAAATAACATTTCATTAGACACTAAAAGCAGTAAGGAAATTATTGTATGAAACCTGAATGATATAACAGGTGAGAATTTTGAGTCAGGAAGCAGCAGTGAAGGAAATATCTGAAAAGAAACTTTAATTTCATGATATTTGCATTTTATCCTAGACTGACCACGCTGTCTGGCTCTAATAAAAGACAAGAGCCAGAGGGTAAGCGGATGACGACATTTCGAAGCAACTTCATGTCCTCGCCCTTAGAAGGCTATTTGTTGAATATTTATAAAAAAAAAAAAAAAAGGAAAATGAGGACATTCTATTTTCCCGAAATGACGTTATCCGATTACTCCGAGACAAAAAATTATATCCCTCCCCCCCCGAAAGCTGAAGTAACACAACCCCTCCCCACCGTTTTTC
>Ga0123352_10018476_pt1 | contig 11109 bp, 11 predicted proteins | sample TergutLab28metaG_FD_89700 | JGI IMG/M metagenome (GOLD analysis project Ga0123352, IMG submission 89700) | Labiotermes labralis P1 segment gut microbial communities from Petit-Saut dam, French Guiana - Lab288 P1 | ecosystem: Host-associated > Arthropoda: Insects > Digestive system > Gut ... | reverse complement strand
TATACCCCTCTCCTCCCTTTCCTTTTCACACCTACCCCCACCCCCCCTTATTTTATAAACAATTATAGTTGGGGGTGGGGAAAAAAGTTTTTTTTTTGGACAGGGACGTTGCGGTGGGGGGGGGGGGGGGGGGGGGGGGCCAGCATTCTGGGGTATAACCTTGAAGAGTTACATTTAAGGGGATGCAGGCAACCTGTTTGGCCAACAAAAGGTGAGAACACTGAAACTGTCTGGTATTCCAAAGGCAGGTTCCAACCTTTCAAAGCCGGCAATGTCATTAGCACAATGTGTCAGGTGTCTGCTGTGTTTAGAAAAGGCCCACATACAGCTTCAGAAAACAGCAAACACAGCCTAAACAAATTGTGATAACCATGTGGCTAGTTATGATAAAAAAGGTGTTGGGAGTATGTTCTTGTTTTGTGTTTTCCGTATGTGTGTGTGTGTATATATATAAAACACCTAGGAATTGACAGAGCTGATAATCCCATTCACATATGGAAGCAGTCTATTGTGGTTACAGGAAACATTCTTCAATAAATTTATGGCACACCTCTAGCAATAGCCAAAACAGGCCATACAGCATCAGCATTAATAAAGAGGAACATAAACAAGCATTTGCATTTATAAGAGGAGAAGATGCATAATACAGCCCTCTGGGATACAACACCATGTAGCCTGGTAGGTGGGTAACACACTGCCTCTAGTCGCACATCTACCCACTGAGACAAGGCAATGTCCTGACACACTGAAACCACCCACAAGACTACACATTGCGTTTCCCCAGAAAACAAAAAACACAAAGCATCCCCATTATTTGTCACAAAAAATAATAAAATTATTCAGTAACATGTTCAGAATTAGTTCTCAATCCCCACGAACTGACGTGAATGCAAACAAAAATAAACTTCAGACAGAACATTCTACAAGGCCATAAGCATCTAATGACTATCGGAAGGTAATAAAAGAAGTGGGATGTGATGGATAACACTGGTCATGTGTGTCAGAAATTACTACTTCAACAAACGTAAAGATGCACTAGCAGGTTAAGGAAGCTGCACTTAAAGAAGCCAGTTTTCTTGACCATGAACTTGCATTTACAATGGCTCACTTATGTCATATGTAACTCTGCAATAAGCTCGCTTCAAAAATATTCTTCAATGAAGATTCTGAAATTAGCATTTGTTTCAACTGCCTTCCAAAGGAAAAGTGAATTTCAGTTACATTTGTGCACTCATCAAACATTTCAAATTACATAAGACACACATGGCCGCATACATGCATGCACATGATTATGGACAGTGGAGCATTGACATCGAATACCCATCAAGCAAGGCGACCCTCAAAACGTCAAATGACAGGTACAGCCAACAATCTCTCATGGTCTCTACCAGGTAGCACCCATTTAAATTCCATCTGCTGTCCATCATACCGGGCATTTAATTCCAGTGTCAAAGGGTTAAGTATATACAACAAATGAGCCAGCATGTTTGTATCTGAGTGATGAAATATCTATAACATCAACTACAATACGTAAGTAGAAAACCAATTTTATGGTCACTGACTACATACAGTTCGTAAACCTGCAAAAGATTTTTCCTGAAGATCATTAAAAAGGGCATCTGGCACAAATTAAAAAAACGCATACACAAGGTTCCATAAAACCGTTCAGTCAACTCTAATTACTCATGATACAGCACTGCATGTGTACAGCCCCTATTACTAGCAGTATCACTCAACCCCTACAGTAATGTTGGAGATGTCAAAATTTAACATCTTGACCAAGTGACACGATGACCCAAGCAGGGTAGTCACTTCAACAGTCAAATATATTCTGGATGGGTGTGACAGTACCCTTCTAATAATAGGACTAACTATTCCACAGGATTTGGTTACTGATAAACACATTTTATATACAACAGTGTAAACAAGTGACCAGACGTAGATAAAACAATTACGTAAAGGCATATTAACGTGTATTACTATTCTTTAACCTACACCTGTTACGAGATTTTCTGTGTTAAGAAAATGATGATGATGAACATACATCAGCATATCAGTCATCATGTGAAGAGAGAAATTCATAGCACTGAGACATTTTAGAGCACATCAGACTTCTGTGGTAGCATCCGACCAAGGATGCCAAAGAAACGTCTATTTACAGATGCACAAAATTGGAATTCTACTAACCATGAAAACTGAATACTTTAAGTACGCATTAAAATTAAATACCCACTGACCATATCAAAGTCACTGGCTCCATCAACTCAGAAATGTCTGAATGTAGGGTGTAGCAAAGTTCAACATTAAACTCCCATACTCTACAACTTTACAGTCAGCTCTGGGTATCTTAGTTACTTACGGCTACTATTATCCTTTCCTCCACTCTTCAACAGAGACGGCATTCATTGATTGTCTGGTCCACCAGGCTGCCCACCATATCCACCATAAGCTGGGTAATTATAAGGTTGTTGTTGCCCTGGCTGCTGTGGGGGTTGTGGGCCACCTATGAAGCAAAAATTCCACAAACCAACAAGTTTTAGACATGGAAAATATGAACCCACCCAATATGAAGGTAGAAGTCAATCAGGACTGTAGCAAATTTCAAAGGCATTGGCTATATAATGAAAAAATACTGTGAAGTAAAGCAGCAAGTGTTGGAAGTAATAGAAACAAACTGAAAAATGAGGGAATATGCCTATAGGTGATAATACAATATTAACTCTGTGAAGAGCTCCTAGTATTGTTCTATGCCCAGCAGAAACCAGAAAGCAAATGCATTACCAGTTCATTATTTAAAAACTCTGAGAACTAAAACAGAAAACGTTGAAAGTAAATAAAACCAAGAAAAAAATGTTGAGGGAACAGGGCTTCAGATGATAACATAAAAATTAACACTGTGAAGAGCCCCCAGTATTGCTCTATGCCCAGCAGAAACCAGAAAGCATATACATTATCAGCCTCTAGCAAGCACCAGGCATACAAACGAAACATTCATAAAAACCTTTGATCTGAGCAATCTGCCACAGCAACACAAACTTCTCTGAACTCTACGTTCATCATCATGATGTTTTGTACCAGACAAGCAAGCACCTCAACTACCAAAAACTTCTTTATATCACACAACTCCCTCCATGTCTGTCTATGAAACATGGACATTACAGTACATACCTGGGGCACCTCCATAGTAGCCTGCAACAGCTGCTGCTTGGTAGCCATATGGCTGGCCATAAGGAGCCTGCTGCTGCTGTGGCCCACCTTGCCCTGGCTGCTGTGGCCCTCCACCAGGTTGCTGCTGTTGTGGCTGTTGCTGGGGTCCACCTGGTACGCCTCCACCTGGCTGACCAGTCTGCAATATGAAGCAATATAAACTAAGGGTCCAGTAGTTTACAAAACCACAAAACCATTTTGCAATCCGTAGAATTCCCTCTCAAAGCTTTTGTAATTTCAAATCTCTTTTATCCATCTGATTTAATTATAATGACCCATACATAATGCAAGAACACATAAACCCAACAGAGTACTAACCACACTGCATCCTGCTTAACTGCAGTAACTGGAGAAGAGCACGAGTTGCTGCCTCTTCAACACAGAGGTACGCATTCAACCCCAATCAAGTCCACGTGGTATTTGTGGTGGACAAAAAACTGGGACAGGTTTTTCTCACTGCACTTCAAGGTTTTCCATCAATTATCATTCCACCAATACTCCATATTTACAATGACTCAAATACCATCAACCCCACATAATGTTTATACTAACAGCACTGCTAAATAATACACAAATTTTAAGAAATTCAAGTTTACTTAAATATGCAAATATTATTCAGTATCAACTTTTAAAAAAAATCTCATCCCTGTTGTTCAGCAATAAAAATATTCCCTCCCTGTCCACCTCAGATACACACTACACGACGACGAAAAGACAGTTCTTTCAGTTTCGTAAATCCAATTTCCAAAATACTAGGCGCTTACATTTACAGCCTTCAAAAACTTATAATACACGTTCACTATTCACAGATATGCAGGACACCAAAGCATTTATTCACATTATAACCAATGATGCAAGACAATGCTGGCAACACTAAAGCCTCTCTGGAAGACACGCTACCATAAACTCGCCAAAATACTTCGAACTTCACAGTGGTGGTGCAATGGAGGGTGGACGGTTAGATGTTTAATGACATTAAAGAAAATATTCCACATAAAAAATTTAATTGGCTGAAGTGCAGTTGTGTCTAATGTGTGCAAAATAAACCTCTTATTTTAATGTTATAGGGGATGGACAAAATAATGAAAACAGCTGTGAATGATATACATTTCTTCATTAACATGGCTGGGCCACCATTTGCCTGTAATACAGTTTGTATCCTTCTTGGAATAGACTCATGTAAGTTCTGAATAGTCTCTAGTGGAATACTGTACCACTCTTCATGCAGAACATCTTCTAATTGCTTGAGAGACAGAGGAGGGTATCTGCTTCTCACCCTACTCTCTAAAACTGACCATGGTGGTTTGGTGATCATGCTGGCCAGAGAAGATGCTGAAATTCCTCTTCATGCTCCTCAAACCAAGACTGAACACTTCTGGCCATGTGTATGAGCAAGCTGTCATCTTGAAAAACTGCATCATTGTTATGAAACATCCAGACTATGGGACCAACTGGTTCGCCTGGTTATCTAAAATGTCCACCCAGCCACTGGAAGTAATTCCACCACTCAGTGTAATTACAGGACAAGCAGAACACCACGATAATGCTGCCCAAATCATCTCAGATCTACCTCCATGTTTCACAGTTGGAACCAGGCATTCAGAATTATAGACTTCCTTGAGCATTCTCCAAACAAACTTGGGCTGATGTTGGAACAACAGTGAAGGATCGACTGATCTGACCATACTACATATTTCCAATCATCAAGATGTCCAGGTTTTATGATCATCACACAATACTTTTCACCTTTTGGTATTGTTTTCAGTTATCAGAGGTTCAGCAATTGCAGCTCTACTGTGGTTGTAGGATTTGTGAAGCTCTCTTTGGGCTGTTTTTGTGGACACAGTCTTCAAGATGAATGTAGAGTTCCACTGACATCCTTGCAGCGGTAGTTCTATAATTTTCAGACAATCCTCTTCAATGTCAGTGTTACTTAGTCTTGGTCTTCAGCCACTCTTCAACTTAGCTGATAGTGTCTTCCCATGATTTGGGTATGCCATCATACCCTTGGAAACTGCTGCTTTAGATACACCTAATAAAGGGGTCTGTTGGTTGCAGATGCGCCAGCTAAACATGCACCAACTAACTGTCCTACTTGAAAATCTGACAAGTCTCCCATTTTGCAGTTACTGTTACTAAAAAGTTCTGTAATGCAATGATGATGGCACCACCCAGCTTAAAAAAAAAAAAAAAATACAACTATCATTCTTTCAGTGCGGCCAACACAAACAGTTTTATACCGGCTAGTGTTTACATCATTTTTTTCATCCCCACTATATTCTATGTGGTTACTCCTGTGCACAAATTTGACTTTAGGCTCATTACAATCCACGACCCAGAAAATGGCAACGAGTATAGCAATATATGCAGCCTGAGCAACATGTTTTTAATACAACCTGTATATTCTCCCCAAAGGGACAGCCTGCAAATACAGGACCCTGCCGATGCCATCATGGTTAAGAGACATGCTCCCGAGTTGCCAAAAGTACATTAATGTGCTACATAACAGCAGCCATGACCTGCCGTCACAAGTAGTCAACATCTGGTATTTTCTGAGTGTGACAACATACCTCACATATATGTAATGTTGAACATTCACTGGTTACTTATGGTAGAAAATGTCATACATGCTGAAATTTATCTGATTACAATGTGCACAAAAAGTTTTACCATAAAGGAGAAAATGTGTTGAGAACAATTTCTGAATGGGTTAATTTTATTACTCAGTGATCTTCAGCAAGTGTCTAACTGTTCTACGTGGCAACACCCAAGAAAAGACTTCCAACATTTCATTTTTATTCATTTCACCTTTGCAGCCTTCATCTGTGCTTCTATTGCCTCTGCCTCTTTCACTTTGCCTATGGAGCGGTAATATTCTGCCCACTGTGCACTGTAGTCTGGCTGCCCATTTTGTGTCGCACCACCTGGCTGTGGACCTGCTTGTTGCGCTGCTGGTTGCGGAGCCTGCTGAGCCTGCAGACCCTGTAACACACAAAAAACAAAACAACATGCAACATACCTGAAATAACAATATTTTAAGAACATGCTACTCACTACACATTAAAATACAGTGGAAATCACTTAAGACATCGGTGGTTAAGTTTCCCACCAAGACATCGGGAAAATGTAGTATTAAAATTACACACAAGATTAACATACTGACTGTTCAATACGTTTCCCATCTAACATGCATACTAAGTTCCTTAACATGATTCCTCACCCTCTTTAATATGCTTTCCATATCAAAATATTAAAACAAATTCCCCAACTTTACATTCATTCAATCTGTCCCCCACTTACAGCACTGAAATGACTCTGTCACTTTGTATAACTTACCTTAATCTTACAAAGGTCATTTCTAACAAACAAACAAACACACACACACATTCACAAAGCAGCATGATGCAATCTCACTGCACATGGGTTTAATGGAAAGCATTCTAACAGCAAATGTTTTATACATTAATTTCAATACTTTTGAGGTATTTTGTATATGCAGTTGAGATACTATTACATTCTGTGTTCATTTCACACTGCATATGTACACAGGTTTTCATCTGTTGAATAACTAATTACTGAATGCAGGATCAACACAGATACTACTGCTCCTCAAAAACCAGTGTTGTGCTAGCAAGACGTTACCATGAACCATGCTTAACAATGGTTGTTGTACACACAAAACACTGAAATCTGTAGATGCCTCACCTTAAGATGTGAAGAAAATTATGTGACAGAACTGTGTGATTTCTAACTCATAACTTGTTGTGGTTGTTTCATTTCAGTGCTATTAGTATGCTATATGCTTCAATGAAATTAGTGTGGATTAACTTTGTCATTAAATGTTTTTATTAATTTTATAAAATACCTCCTTCGATATGGCCACATCAAGAGAAGGCACAAACAGTGAGAAGCTGAACATAACGGGGATGATGTTCTGCATGTTTCTCAGACCAAAATCACTGAAGTAGGTAGTCCTAGTTGTACGATACAATAGAGGTAAAAGTTTGACGTTCAGGTGACCGTGCATCATGATAAATTCTTATAACAAAACTAACTACATGTACTAATTTCTCAAATTTACTTTTGGAATTCAACTCCACGTGTTTCTGATGGATCGGGACGTATTCGCCCTGATCCTGCTCGCAAGGTGTCAGCAAACCTGTATGACATATACCATTGCTGTGCGTACAGTGAAAAACTCCTGATGATGTACAGAGGAACTGTCCAAAACATGTAGTATTATTCCAAAAATAAATATGAGAAATTGGTGCATCTAAATGATTTTATAACAGGAGATAAGAGTGTGATACAACTTTCACTTACCTAAGACTTCTGCAACTTACACTAATTTTCCATACGCGCGCGCGCGTGTGTGTGTGTGTATATATATATATATAATGTGCAAGCTTAAAAAAATCAGGAATAACTTTCTCAGACATACTCCCACTTAATAAGCATTTGTTGAATTTTTTCCAAAAGATGTTTCAATGTAATTCAGTTCAGGACCTAGTTTTTTCATCTCCCCACTGTTTGTAGAAAAACCTTACAATACATTTATACATGGGGATCAACTTCCTGACCCATTCAGTAGAGCTCCATTATTTATTACCTACCATGCCACATATTTTACCTTGTTAGCCTTAGCTTGCTGTTCAATCATCTCAGCTTCTCTGTGCATACCCAGGGAACGGTAGTACTCTGCCCACTGAATGCTGTAATCCGGCTGTCCGGTTGTAGGGTTAACTTGAACCTGAGCACCACCACCTGCAACAGCATCCTTCTTTATTCACAGTTACTGCTTAGGTAATAAATTTGATAGCTGGCACTGAATTACTCAAGATTTCTTCCAAACTTCTACTGAAGCAACTGTTGTTGCTGATCTCGCTGCTGCAAACAAAGTGTCATAATAACTGGCAGACTGTTTCTGCTATACGTACAGCATGTGAAAACAACCAAGAAAAAAAACATCATTAATCATTATTAATCCATCAGCATACCCCTCTAGTGATGCATGGCCATTCCTGTAGATATATTTTATATAAACCAGAGGATTTACACATGTACGTATGTATGAATGTAAGTATAAAGGAACAAATATGCATAGGCACAGCAGTCATAACACAATAACTCAACTATATCTGCAAATCATACATTATGTATCAACTACATGTTTTGGCCATTTCTGATTTTGCCATCATCAGGTTGGATGCAACTGTCAGAGAAGTAGTTGACAGGCTATGTATAATTGCAAATATAGTTGTGTTATGACTATACCTATGCATAATTCTTCCTTTATGTTCTAATGAACACAACAGGGATAATGCTCTAGATAGAATGTAAGTATATATGTATGCATGCATACAATGCCATGTAAAATGTGACTGGACTGATGTCAAACCAATTGTCTTACACACTAGCTGAGGTTTATGTATGCTAAAGTTATGTAACATTTTTGGATGCTTAATTTCAAACCATGTAGTTTATTTTACATATTTTCAACAGACAAAATTTAACGGTATTTTTGTGAGTTAAAACAATATTTCACCTTACTTTCAGGCATCACAAACAGCTTTATACATGAAAAACAAGTTCACTACAACAATCAGACTGACAACTAATAATAATAATGTAAAACCTACTTGGATCATTTGGATGTTGCTGGTTTTGCCATGGTTGGTAACCACCACCCCAACCTTGAGGGGCAAAATGCTGTGGTGGGCCTTGCCTGTAAGAGAAAATCATTGTGAAACAACCACAATCACCCAAAAAAATTTAATAAGTATATACAGGAAAAAACTGACACAGGATCTACACATAACCCTGTCGGAGCACCTTATGGACATTATGTGCCTCAACTGCCTTTGATTTTCTCTCTCTGCAATTAATTATGTAGTATGCATTGTTTCACATCTGCTTCATTTGTAATAGCCTTCCAAAATATTTATGGCCAGTTCTTGGGCATGAAGACATGGTTTTCCATGGGGAAATGTAAGAATCAGGCATACAGAGATGGGGGCCAAGACACCAGATCGTCTCAGCCGGCATGAAGGACCTCTCTGTGGCCCTATCTCAGGAAATACATGACTGGATATTTAACCTTCTAGAATATTAGTAGTAATTGGAAAACTAACAGCAAAACCCCACACCAATGGTGAGCTGAAATACTACCCCTATCTCACCACCCATGATGTGCAAGTGGATATGGTTCTACACAATTATGGGGAACAAGTGCATATGGTTCTACACAATTATGGGGAACTTATCACTGTTTGCATCACAGCTTCCATTCCATGGTAACGTATCTCACACAGGGATACAACCAGAACAACATTTGCACGAAGCTTGTTGGTGTCCCGGTGCCATATGAAATACTATTCAGGTCTACATGACTTATGGTCCAGGCCTCACAGTTACACTTGCATAAAAGAAGAGACGAAAAGAGTCAACTCAACCTCCATTTCTGAGTTCTCCTACAGCAAGACAAGCTGCAAGAGCTGTCCAACACTTGGAACAGCCCAACAATAAATGAAATCATCCTTGCTGGTATGACAGTGTTCAGTAAATTTACAGGACCTTTATGAGTAAGGCAAAATCCTAGAAGAGAAAGGAATACTGTTGTTATGCAAGTGTTAATGTGGCTGGTACAACAAAGTGTTCAGCATGCAGAGTGGGCCAGAATGGCAGATGGCTCAAAGATATTGTAGCATGATACTGTGAATGTGAAATGACAGCACTGTATGCATGCCCCATTAGGACAAGGAACACACCTGAACAGGCATTCACATTGTGACATAAATTTCTGTACAACCCACTGTTCTTTGATCTCTGCTGAGAGCATGTTATATTTGTAAACTCATTTTGAGCAGAAGTTCAACAATACCCTTATGGTTTATTAAAATATTGTGAGGTAATTCAATTAATGCAATAATAATAAAGATATTTTTGGACCTGGTAGCTCAGTTGGTATAGCACCTGACTACTGGCTGGATGGTCCGGGATCAAATCCCAGTGGGGACGAGATTTCCCGCCAGTCCAGACCGGCCCTGAGGCCCACCCAGCCTCCTGTAAAATGGGTACTGGGTCTTTCCCAGAGGTAAAGTGCGGCCAGGGCGTGCTGCTGACCACTCACCCCCTTCTAGTGCCACGGTCATGAAAGAGTGGAGCTATACCTCTACCCACCCTCTGGGCCACACCGGGCCTGTAACGGCATCACTTTACCTTTTTTAATAAAGATATTTTAGAACGTTTTGGTGACGACTCACCTCAGCAGAAGTGGTCACCAAAAACTCCCTAAAATATCTAGAGAATGTAGGAAAAACCAGAAACATTTCAGAAGTGCAGCAAAAAGCAGTAACATTACAATCATAGAGTATACAAACTCCTACGCCACACCCCTTGATCTACGGGATGGTGAATTTCCTTCCCCTTACTGAGCCTAATCCCACCGACAATAACAGAGAGGTGAAAGTTTTCCAGCAGTTAGATGCCAAGAAGTATGACTGAATCAGCAGCAGCAATGTACATGGCACCATCAGTATTGTGAAATGTTCATAACTGTTTCTGCCACATCCTGTGCCTAATTCCATGCACACTGCTGGTATTCAAATTTGTTATATGGCATCTCCACTATACCTGCAAATGGGTGGAATTTACAACCCCCTGCAACAAAAACTTAATACAAAGACCTAAATCTGAACAATTCTTCCTCTACCCCTATGGTGCCAAAATTAAACAGCAGTGGGGATGGAACATTACGCCACTGCACCTGTGCAGAGCTACATACAGGGTGTTTCACGACTTTAGGGCATAACTGCAGGAGGTGATTTCCTAGGTCTTTGTGATCAAAAAAGTTCATACAAACATGTGTCCGATTTTGGACGGTTACGGAGTTATGACCGTTTT
>Ga0123352_10018474_pt1 | contig 11109 bp, 7 predicted proteins | sample TergutLab28metaG_FD_89700 | JGI IMG/M metagenome (GOLD analysis project Ga0123352, IMG submission 89700) | Labiotermes labralis P1 segment gut microbial communities from Petit-Saut dam, French Guiana - Lab288 P1 | ecosystem: Host-associated > Arthropoda: Insects > Digestive system > Gut ... | reverse complement strand
GAACAAGTGGAAGCCGACCCAGAGTTAATGGAGCGAGTTATCACTGGTGACGAGAGTTGGTTTTTCCAATATGATCCAGAGACCAAACGCCAAAGTTTGGGATGGTGTTCGAAGGGATCACCAAGGCCAAAGAAAGCATGCATGTCCAAGTCAAAAGTGAAATGCACGCTTGTGTGCTTCTTTGATTCCTTGGGTATTGTTCACAAAGAGTGGGTTCTTGTTGGACAGACAGTCAATCAATATTACTACAAAGACATTCTTGAAAGACTCAGAAAGAGAGTCATACGGGTTTGTCCAAACATTGCCACAAACTGGATCCTTCACCATGACAATGCGCCAGCCCATGCAGCATTCTCTGTAGCGCAGTTTTTGACATCCAAAGGCATTACAGTGATGCCGCAGCTTCCTTACTCACCTGATCTCGTGCCCTGAGACTTCTTCTTATTTCAAAAAGCAAAATCGGCAAAGAAAGGAAACCATTTTGAATCAACAGAAGACATCCAGAGGTCTGTAACGCAGGCCTTAAATGACATTCCTCAAGCTGCGTTCCAGGAATACTATAAACAGTGGCAGCACCGCTGGTAAACGTGTGTGCAGGCACAAGGGATGTAATTTGAAGGTGACCGTATTTTAGTTGATGAATAAATAAAATAAAACTCTTTTTTGGAACCAGTCTCATTACTTTACTGTCGGACCTCGTACACCACAAGTGTGTGTATATATATACTTAATTTTTAGATGAATAAATAGGAAAATACATGTAGAGTGACATACCTGAAATGAAACAGTTATTGGATCATGCCAGTAAACATGATAAAGACCAAAAAAGGTTTGATGTTCTTGACGTTCAGGTGACCGTGTATCACGATAAATTCTTATAATAAAACCAACTCATTGCACTTATTTCTCAAATTTATTTTTGGAATAAAACTCTACATGTTTCAGACAGTTCCTGTATCCATCATCAGGAGTTTTTCACTGTACACATAGAAGTGATATATGTCATACAGGTTTGCTGACTGCTTGCGAGCAGGATCAGGATGGAACATCCTGATCCTGCTCGCAAGCTGTCAGCAAACCTGTATGACATTTACCACTTCTGTGTGTACAGTGAAAAGCTCCTGACGATGGACAGAGAAACTGTCCGAAACATGTAGAGTTTTATTCCAAAAATAAATTTGAGAAATCAGTGCATCTAGTTGATTTTATTATAAGAATTTATAACAACCAGAAAAAGGTATTTCGTTTTGTTAATTTGAGAATTACTGGGTTGATTTTTATTCTGAATATCACTGTGCACTCACGTGATTTCATGATACTCCTGATGACGAATTTCAAGGATCTGCTCACGTTCTTCATATGTTGACTGGAAGGTAAAGCAGTGTAGGAGAAAGGGCCACACTATATGCCTCATACTTGGCTCCAGTCCTCCAAAGAAAATGCCCTGCAGCACCAACAAATACATAACTTGCTAAATATTCAATGGTGCAAAAAATTATAAAAAAAAAACTGTAGTGAAGAGTGGCATGCACATTTTATTTCCAGCACACAGTTTTTGGAGATAATTAATGACAAGGAACAATACACATGGTCTACACTTCCAGACTTGCACAATGAACAATTTCAATTGGTTCCTAACATATGCCTACCCATCCTCCCATGTGAACAGTGAAAGGTCTTGATTGCATTTAGACTGTTTTGAAGACAGGCTAGTCTTATTGTTTCATGTACTAATTTATTAAAATACAACTCTGAAATATATGTTAAGGCCTGCACATAAATTATGCGATTTGTATTGTAGCGTGCGTTAACAGCAGTGAAGCACGAAGAATGAATACTGATTGCTTACTCATTCAGTAAATTGGTTAATTCTCAGTCTTATGCCCTTTCAATAAGTGTCTAACAACACTGAATAGCTGTGCAAGAGCAGAATGTTAAGATGTTTGATAAATCAACAAACAAACTGTTCTCATTATGACACAAACAGAGATGGTTCTCAAAATGTTACTCTACTTGTTATTCAACCACCTGATGTGGCTGCTAGCCGAAGAAAGTTTTATTGTAGCTTTAAGTTGTTCAGCTAGCGAATAAATTTTCCACCTTTAATTACTGTTCATTGCGTGCTTATAGGAGCCCACATCATTATTAACACACAGTCAAAATTTAATACTGTGGCTCTAAGATAAGCAGCACCTTTCTGAGTGCGAGATCATCCTCTAGTTGCCCATCCATGTTAAGGAGATTCTGCCACTCTTCTAGTCCCACAGGAGCTATCAAACCTTCCTCTGGATGCAACTCGTCCTGGCTCACTTCTGGTCTTTATCACCATGAGCAATCACCACCACCACCACCAGAAGAAGTGATCAAGAATAAGGAAAGAGTTATTACCTGTATGATACATGTGTGCTGCACATATCAGATGAAGTGCTTTGTTTGAAGTCAAGAAAGAGAAAGCAACATAAAGATATATACCACATGTGACCAACATATTTAGCATCAACTTGGTTTTCCCAGCTGCAAAGGCATATGAGGGAAACAGAGTTACAGCAACTGGGGTTACGGATATTCACATACATTGGTTCATTTTTATCTGCCTGTTTTTTAAATCTAGTTAAGAAGTTTTGTGTAGGTTAGAATTTTTAACATTTATTTAAAATGGATAAAGTTTTGGGTTCAGATTTGGTAATAGTTCAAACACAGAAATTCTTGCCCTTCTTATGGATTCATACAGTAGAAAACCAGAGAAATTAAAAATGCACTTCTGAACGAACTCTGCTGCATTCTCTGAGTACCTTTTTTCTTGATGACAATTTAAATTCAGTGTCTGTAAAGGTATGCAGGTGCAAGATTTCAAATCCACTGTTCAACGTGTTACTAGCCATATGATATTTCGTTTATATATTCATTTATTGTAAATCTAAATCAAGAACAAAACTGTATTCTCCTATTTGCACTGTATAGAAGGAAGGTATGTTTCCATTCATCTGGCCAGTAATCTCCTTGCCACTGTTTCCTTAATGTGTGATGTGCACACCTGCAGACCATGAAGTGACGATATGGAAGCAGGGCCTGGTCGGCTGCACTAGGCTGTTGGCTGTGGAGCAAAAAGTTCCATTCCTGGAGTACTGTGGCCAACCGATCCAGTCCTCCATGATGGAAGTGCAGGATCTTATACTGACTTTCCCTGGATGCCACCACAAGTTGTCCACACGTACATGCACTGTCATTGAAGAACAACCGTAGTGATCTCATCTGACCTGTAAGTATATTGATCAGCTGTCATAAAACAGTATTAACTAAATATATCAATAACCGACAAATGCCGTGCAATATTTATGATGCGTTTTGTTCACAATGTTTTCACCAACATGTGTTGGCCGGTATTCCGGCCATCTTCAGGGTGATGTTATTATTACAATAATACAAAACGCACAAGTGTGGTTAACTGTGTCACACTCCATAACAATTAAAATGATAATTTCAGTTAAAATTATGTGGGTAATGTAACTGCAGGTTAAAAGTGGATAGTTATTAAAATCTTGGGAGTTAAAATTGTTTGGTGTGTGTGTGGAGTGATGACTGATGCAGTAATGTGGTTTTAATCTGGGGTGTAGGTGATGTGTTGATGGTTGACGGTCGGAATACCGGCCGAAATGTTGGTAAGTACATACTGAATAAAATGCATCATAAATTGAAGTGTTTTTATTAGTTATTTATATAATTAGGATCTGATTAATGCCTGGAAGATGGCACACATTAAAATAAGCATTTAACTAGGCTAGTTTCTTTATTAACGCTAAGTTCAACATCCTGGGCAAATCGAGTTTTCATTGTCAAGACTGTACACTTGGGATCAGCTTCCAAAGTTTGCTTTTGTTAGGGTTACCTTCATGATAATGGTGATGCTTTGGGACTATTAATAATTTGAAACTAAACACAGGACCAATATGGCATGTGACTGAGGCCTCTCTTCACTGATTGACGGTGACATATCTCATGTGGACCAATTAGGACTTCCTTGGACATTACTGCTCTAATGCAACACTTACTGCCATATGAAGAATATCCTACATAACAGACCAAGGCTGATGAAATTCAGAACAAAACTCATGTCAATTCTGTGCTCAAATCACCTGATTTAAGAACTGTTACACCACAAACACTGTCGTTCTGGATGTGGTAGTTTCATATTCTACAAAGCAAGACAGTAATTGTCACTAGCCGAAAATTTGTAACTGAAGGTGTTATTTTGTTTCCAATTTCCTGTACCTTTAAGCAAAAAAGTTGTGAACATATGTATCCTCAATCTGTATTTGAAAATAAAAATTCCAGGTTCTCTTGTTTGGAAGCATTTTATGAACAAAATATAAATTACAAAAGCAGTAAGCATTTAAGAAAATGAGAAGACAGCAAATGTAAGTTACCTTACTGCAAAAAGTAAAGAAGGCAGACAACTTAAGGTTTTCTTACTGAGATCCACGGAGAACTGCCGGCATCGACGCATGCGACGGACAACAGGAGATGCTGTTGCACTCTCCGGAAAAGTTAAATTGTGCTGTAGCGCCAGCAACTCTGGTGAACTCATCCAAGGTGGGATCTCATCTGGATGTAGGAACAAGGATGTTGTTACTTCATGTATGTTAAGTATGACTGAGCCATATTATGCCAACTTTGCTTTTTGTGAATCTTTTAGTACCTTCTTTGTGTTTATAATTTCTTAACTGTTCAAGAAGGGCACTGAAAGGTAAAGTTGTCCCTGCCTGTGCCATGAAGGCATGTGGGTGGAGTGGAGGCACAGCTCTACTCATTCTTAACCTTGCTTCTACATGGAGGTGAGTGGTTGAAATCCCGCCCCGGCCACTTTACCCCCAAGGAAAAACCATGGTACCCATTACTGGGCAGCTGGGTGGGACCTGCACCCAGTATGGATGATCTGGAGAAGAGAAAAATCTCTTACTCTTGTTAGAATTCAAACCCTGGATCATCCAGCCCATAGCATAGTCACTATACTGACTGTGATGCTGGGTCCAAACAAAGATATTAAGATGTTGTATGCAGGACTGAAATTGTAATATAATTAGTAACAGAGAAATGTAAAGTGTTATATAAGATTTTTGGTTTTTGTGGCACTAAAAAGTAAGACTGTGATCCTGGTGGTGTAATTTTGTATTTGGTGATGGTTTCTGGAGAAATCCTCTGCCTCCATCTTCAGGGTTGAAGTGAAAATGAGGATGAAGGTGAAGACAGTAGATTCCTCAAAACAATGGTAACCATCTATGACAGCAGATGGTATCATAACCCAAACATTCACAACTTACATTATTATGTGCTAACAATGATCTGAATGGAGATCTGTGGTGTTCCTATAAAACTGAAATTTTCTGTATGGTGGTGATAAGTGCCAAGGGATAAAAAAATCTTCTAAGTTGGCTCTACACACCCCTGCACATTCAGAGAGAGAGAGAGAGAGAGAGAGAGAGCATATGATCTCATAAACCTACTTTCTTTCCTTCGAAAGGAAAGGAAAGGAAAACTGGCCCATTTAAACTGTCCATTTTCTTACAAACGAAGGCACAAAAAACAAAGAATATATATTGACTGTAAACATCTACTGGAAGATAGTTACATCTATATCATGTAAAGTGTAAAAAAGAGAACAGCATACCTGAAGCATGTTAGTGCTAAGTATAGACCACAATGACTGTCATGAGTCTCATTTGATTTTCCCATACAAGGGGTTAAAGCAAGATTTTGGACTTGGTCCTGCAAGAATTGTTTATATTGCTTGCTTACCTCCGCCTGGGCCTGTAATATTTGGTGGAAGAGACAAACTGCAACTAGATGTTAGGGATGGAGAACGACTTATTTGAATCATGCTGTGGATGGTTACTGTCTCGTCATCCTGGTTCTCTTCGACACTTATGATAGGACTGACAGCCATACTGTTTGTCTGATCACTGTCTTTTTCTGGCATCTCAAGGAAGCCATCATCTTGATTGTTTGGTCTCCTCTTGCACTCTAGTGATCGTGGTCTTGGCGTTCTTAGTTGCCCATTGCAAAGTGATTGACAGTGGCAGTTTGGGGCAAATTCTGATGTTATGTGTGACCTTTGTTCTGAGAAGTGGCATCTAGATTTGCCTGAACTTGTAACAGTGTATGTACAGTGTTCAGACTGAGATATTTGTTCAGGGGTGAGACTTGGTTTAGTCTCATGAGCTGGCTGTGTTGTCATGTTACTACAACTACTGCCACTGCTGTCGGCTGAATTCCGACGCTGATAGTCGGGTGCAAGGCGCATCTCTTCACAGTAAGTATTCTCTTGGCGAGGTGGTGTGGCTGCAGCTGGCATGACTGCCTGTTCCTCTGTTCTGTATCAAAATGGATGTATAACAGACTACATTACACAGTAAACACCAACAAGATTTCCCTTACTAAATTAAACAGATACTCATAGAAACTCTTAGGACAATAGGTACTAAGTGCACTAGCCATTGGCGTGGTGCACTTTAAACATTCAAAGCATTTAGAACCTGCAGCTCTTAATGTGTCATACTGCCAATTTAAATGTTTATAAAAATACTGGCACATAAATTTAACATTCCAAACTATAGTGATTTCATCAGTTACAGCCATAAAAATAATTATACAGGGTGATATAGCAGGAACGGTCAATATTTTGTGGATGTGACAGTATTGGTCAGGTAGATGTACAGTTACTGTCCATCTATCACTATGGCTGTGATGGAATGTGCAAACTAAACACTATTTTCATGGTAGTATTAATTACTATTCATCCAACTATTTCTCAAGACGTAACTGTAACAGGATATAGGGAGACAATCTGTGTGACAAAAATAACCATTTTGATCTATACATGCTGTTTAATTTGGACATTTACATGTACTGAGTAGGATGTTTAAGCTGTGGGCAGGGTTTCTCAATTTGCCATGGGTTGCGTCGCAGTGTGGTGTTGGGTATCCAGCTCAGCTGCAGTGTGGGTCGTGTATTGCCATTTTGTTGCTGCTGTTGTTGACATGTAATGGTGAGGTAGCCAGGATGGTGCACAATGTCACATGCCTGGCGCAGGGGTGTTGGTGGGTGTACACACACATTGTTCTTACCTGTGACAACACAATACATGAATGATGCAGTAAGATGCCATCTGAGATTATAAAGTCACAGTTACTGCTAATTTTGTTACATATAAACAAATAAGGAAATAAATGTACTGAGCAAACTACTCTTGACTTTACAGTAAAGCCCAGGAAGTCATTAAGAACTGCTGAAGCACAAGTCCTCTGTTTTTTGGGTATTCAGATTTTGGTTCTCTTTTTGTTTCTTGACTGCCACAGAATAGTGTTATAACATTTCAGAATTATAACTGCTGATTACAACTCAAACCAACACTCTCCAGAGTCCAAACTGAACAGTATGCATTCATAATAACCAAGAACTGATGGGCAGGCTGCAATATTAGACCTTCTATGAACATTTATCATTTACAAGTGCTGTAAGTTAAAGTGATGAAGACAAAAGGTATATAATAGAGAAAAAATGGAAATCTTTCACACAGGATGCCAACTTTTTTTAGAGTAAGTATGTATTTAAACAAGCAAGAACATTTAACATTCTCTTACATTACTGTAAACTTAATATCAGCTTATGTTCCTGTCACTGAAGATTCAACACATGTTCTTCGTAACATAGTTCTCAGGATTTAAAATGTGCATATAACTATCATTCATTATAAATCTGGACTCACAGAAAATTGTTTCACCATCAACAAAAGGTGGTGGTGAAGGTGTTCCTGTCTGAACACCCAGGATATAACTGGAAGCTCTCTTCAAGATGTTTGGGAGTGGCATCTCTTCACCTTATGACACGTTCTTTGCTGTCATGTACCATGAAACAGAGAACTGTATCACAATCTAACTAGCATCCAAAACTTAGGTCCTCATAACACGTATTACTTCTTACTTCCAGAAATCTGGATAAAGTCTATTCTGGTTCATGCATTTGGACTTAACCCTTATTCTGCTAACATGGAGAATGTGGTGAGCTCCTAATAATGTCAGCAAATGGCAGATGGGATTTAATTTGGCGTTTAAAGGTTTAAAGAAGGCGAGTTTCAATTTCTATCTCCTGTGTACAGCTCGTCACAGTAATACTCCTGCCAAATAGATATTTACTATGTACTGAACATTATGATGTTGCAGTAGTACTCCTGTTTGTATTCAGGACACCCGAAGTTTAAATCTTGATCCACAGATAGGCTACTCTGAGATTCTATTCCTCTCTGTTGACATTTTGGTTGGAGAAAAGGCAAGAATTGTGTGTTGGCTCAGTACAGTATTTTCTGAATTAAAAAGTATTATTATTTTACCTGATGTTTTATCCCCTAGAGCAACACTTTTATTTTCCAATTTTTTCTTCAATTGGCACATCAGGAGAATGGGATTAATACATATATGTTAAATAAAAGTCCCCTTGCATGTCATATGGCAGGGGGGTGCAGAGGTATGGCTCCACTCATATACTTAACCTTGGCACTAGAAGGAGGTGTGTGGTCTGCTTCAAGACCAAGTGACTTTACTGCAGGTAAAGACATTAGTTATTCACTGAGTGGGAGTCTGGGTGGGCCCCTCTTCCAGGAATTGAACCCCAGTGCACCCCATCCACAGCCTTGTCACTGTTCGCCAATATAAATATGACATTTTAAAACACAGTAACAGTTTTTCTGAAAATTTCCTGCTCTCATAGCTGGATCAGGAAAGTGGTAAGTTCTGACCAGGATGGCCAAGGTTTGATACCTGGCAGTGGCAATGGGATATATCTCTTCAATACAGCCTACAGAATGGGTCTGAGGCCACTTAACAGCCTTGTTTGTAGCTGGTCTAGGCTGATGTCAAATAATGACTTATGATAAAACAGTGTTGCTGTTTTGTGTTCTGCCATGACAATGTTTGTTTACATAAGCTGTCATTTTATTAGTCAGATTTAGGTGTGATCAACTAAAGTTGAATGCCTCCAAGACCCATACATCTTCTTTTCAATATGTAAAGGAGGTTATTTGCTGTGGTTCAGCAAATGGAGCATTAAGAATTATACTTGTTCCAAATGCCAAGACCTGCAAATGTGTCTTAATCACTTGATATCTATGAATAGAAGCAGATTTGCTTGGGAGACTGTATTATGTACGTACGCAGATGTTACTTGGATCATGTGTGCAGCATTGTTATCTCAAGATTTTATTCAACAAAACTGCTTTTGGATTCCAAGATACCTAGTCTATAAACATTAGGTAATGATGTATGACATTAATATTATCACCATGTTACATTTTCATACCTGAAGTGAGCAGCTCCTTGTGGTGAACATGAACATACACTTCTGACTCCTGAAAGGTCTCTTGATTAGGTAGGACCTGGATGGAATAAGAATTACATGCACAAGCACAGCTGGTGAGAGCAACAGAAGGTAGGATTACAGGTCAGAACAAAGCTCCAATAGCCCTTTCCAAGAAGAAACTACTTTCGTCGCATAAAGACATTTTCTGTGTCGTGCATTTTGTCTCTTTGCTACATTTTAACTATCTAATAGACAACGGTTCACTCTTTGACAATAATGAGAAAACTGAACAATGTCCATATTGTCAAAAAGATGGTATTCATTTCATAAGCTAGTCTGTTGCTACGATATTACAATGACTTTTACGTTACGGAACAAGTACTGCATGGAAAAACACAGCCAGTTATTATTTTGGGTTACTCACAAACGTTCGAATTACACCATATGTCACATTCACACACAAAAAAATTAAGCTGGGATAATTCACATTTACGTAGGCGTACAGTGGAAGATATTATTATTTCAAGATTGGTAACACTGGGCACAAACCATAAGTAGTAATCTGTGCCATCGTGAGTGTTTTCTTCAAAACAGAGGTAGCGCAATTTCTGAGTTACGAGTAGCGTATTCGACGTTGTTAAAAAAATAGCGCTAGTGTGCAGAAAATATTTCAGAAGTACAAAAGGTGATAGAAGAATATTAAAGTGAGACTCTCGACAGGTGTCAGTGAAGTACCAGATTCCCTTGTAAAGAAATGTATGAAATTTGTAAAGAAAACTGTAACTGACATAATTATGTAGTGGTTCTTTTGAATCAAGCATTTTTCCTGACAAGAAGACTTTGGATAGTAGAACCCCTACATAAAGAAGGGGATACAGAAAATATAAAAAAATTATAGACTTTGCTGTCAATCTTCACAATATTCAGAAAAGTTAATGTACACTATATTATTTGCTTTACGTAACAAAAAATAGTCTAACAGAAGCTCAAAATGGATTCAGAGAGGAAAAAATAAACTGCAACAGTGATTCATGATTTCGTTGAAAATATTCAAGGGGCCGTAGATGAAAAGATAAACCTGAATAGAGTTTTCTTTGATTTATCAACAGCATATGGTGTATTAAACCACAAAATCTTGCTTTCGAATTTAGATGTTTGTGGGATTAGTTGTAGCAAATCTGTGGTGTAAATCATAAAAAATTGGAAGAAGTGCGTGGAAATAAATTATGTGAAACTTCTAAGCAAATATCAGGAAGATATATTGCGGATTTAAAGGAAATACCTTTAGGGTCTGTTCATGGCCTGATCTTATTTTTATTATACAAAAATGATCTTTCAGTTAATATACAACAAGCAAAGAGTGTCTTGTTTGCCAGTGATACAAATATCCAAATAAAGGCTGCAAATGAAGACTTTCTAAATAAAAAAATAAACGGAGTTAAGCAGAAGTTACTGATTTGGTTTCATGTAAATGGGTTAGTGATAAATACTGAGAAAACTATAGCAATGCCATTTTACACTTGGCAGAACAAAAGTTTTTTAAAACATTAAGTCATATTTAAAGGTATATATATTAAGTATGAATATGAAACAAAATTTTTGGGTTTACATCTGACTTAAGGTATAAAACTGGATATTCATATAAAAATTTTAAGGTCTAAATATCTTCAGGCTATAACAAGTGTAAATATTTTAAGAAGTATGTACTTTGAAAACTTTCATTTGCATTTAAGGTATGACCTTTTTTTTTTTTTTTTTTTT